>Ga0209890_10000011_pt1 | contig 87438 bp, 65 predicted proteins | sample OrgsoiDNA2013049_FD_185799 | JGI IMG/M metagenome (GOLD analysis project Ga0209890, IMG submission 185799) | Permafrost soil microbial communities from the Arctic, to analyse light accelerated degradation of dissolved organic matter (DOM) -... | ecosystem: Environmental > Terrestrial > Soil >... | reverse complement strand
AGCCCGCCGCTGGTCAGTCCGACCGAAATGACGAACGACGCGTTCGCCAGCGAGATGTAGGCGCGGCTGCCGTCGGGGACGATGGCGATTCCGCTGGGGCTGAGCGGGCCCGGCCCGAAATAGGCGACGTCGGGGTACTGATTTCCGAGCATCGTCCCGCCCGGCGATCCGCCGGTGGCTCCGGCATCGTTGCCGCCCGGGGTTCCGCCCACGCCCGCGGTTCCGCCCGCGTCGGTCGTTCCGGCTGCGCCTGCCGCCCCAGCGCCAGCGTCGGTGGCGGCCGCGGCTCCATCGGACGCGCCAGCTTCCGCCTGCGCCGCGGCGATCGCGTCGACGATCCCGGTGGCATCGCTCCGAACGGCGGCGTCCGAGCTGACGCCGGACGACGGGGCGAGCGCCTGCCCGGCGCAGGTTGCGCTCGAACAGACGGGCGAGGTCCCAGCGTCGACCAAGGTGACGCCGTTCTTCTTGCCGTCTTTATCGAGCGTTGCGCGCACGTAGGCCGAGCTCACGATCTGTCCGCCCGGAAGCGCGACCAGCGCGATCAGGTCACAAGACGGGTAGGTGACCAACGCGTACCAGGACTTCGGCGACGGCTGCGGCGCCCATCCCACCGGATCGACCGCCGCGCTGTCCCCGCAAACCGGGGTCTGCGTCATGCTGACCGGCAGACTTGTCGACGTCTCCGTGACCAGGCTGCCGGTGTCCTGCGGAAGAAACACCGCCTCGTAGGGGGCCGCGATCAGCGGCGTGCCGTCTCCCTTGAGGGGACGAAAGTTCCGGGAGGCCGTGCGCGGCGCCGGCGGCATCACGGCGCCGCCGGTCTCCTTCTGGAACGTGGGGGCCACCAGAAACGACGGGTCGACCAGCGTCAGATCGCACGAGCCGCGGTTCGCCGAGATGAGCTGGCAACCGTCGTCGCTGGCCGAGATCTGCTCGGGGAGCGCGCCGAGCGGAGCTGTCCCGTAACCGCTCGTGTCGACGTTGAGGTCGAGCAGCTTCCAATGATCGGCGTCGACCGCCGACAACGTGCCCGCGGCGCTGTTGGGCAGGAAGGCGAACGTGCGGGTCTGCGTCGTCGCGCCGGGGTCGTATTCGTTCTGCGGGTGGCAGGCCCGCATCGGTCGCCCGGAGACCTTCCACGGCCCGCCGGCGGTGCTCGCGTCGAGGCCGCCGTCCGGTGCGCCCCCAGCGGCGGTCCCCACCTGAAACGCGCCGAAACACATGAAGGCGACGTCGGTCGGCCGGTTGAAATCGTTGACGGGCAGCAGGTTCGTCGCCGGGCTGCAGCCGGCGGCCACCGTCACGATGGCGATCAGGCTGGAGCGCTTCATCGCGGTGTCACCGACGGAAATCCGATCCGCTGAACGACGTGATACTGCGTCGGGCTCCCCGGCGCCAGATCGACGACCGAGACGTCGTTCTGGCTGAAATCGAGCACGTAACCGAGGGGCCGCGCGATGTCGAATACCATCCCGGCCGGGCCACGGCCGACCCCGAAGGTGGTGAGCAGCGTCGGACCGGCCGGATCGAAAACGTAGACCTCGCCGGTGTCGAAGCAGTTGACGAAGAGGCGAGCGCCGTCGCCCGCGTCGTGCTGATAGAGAAAGGTCGGGCTCGAGCAGGTCTCGATCACGTCGGTCGGCGTGGCCGTCGTGCCGCCCGCGTTGTTGGTGGCGATGTCGAAGCCCACCAGGTCGGGTGGTACGCGCTGGAGCGCATAGGCCCGCTGGGCGTAGCTGGGTTGGCTCCCCTTCAGCGGCTCGATGAACTCAACGCCGCGCATCTCCGAACCGATCAGGTTCGAGCTCAGCGTGTTGCCCGCCGGCACGATGACGTCGTCGTTCTTGTCGCCGGCGCAGATCGACGGCCCGAACGCCACCATCGAGCTCACCAGCGGCACGTAGCGGGAGCTCACGAAGAGCTGCCTGATAGTCTCATCCGGATCCGCGCCCAGCGGCTCGTGCATCTTGAGCGCCGTGACCCCGAAGAGACCCGAGCTGCTCGGCGGGAACGGGCTCCCGAACGGCGCGATGAACTTCGGGGGCGGGGGGAATCCGGGTGCCGCGATGAAGCCGGTTCCCGAGACGTCGAACAGCGAGACGCCACCCGTGTCCTGGACCGAGGTGCTCCCCACCAGATGGCCGACGTAGAGGTAGCCGCGCACGTCGTCGAGCGCGAGGGCATAGGGTTCGTCAGGGAGCGAGGTCGCGGGCGCCTGCGGGTCTCCCGATTCAATGGCCAGTGAGGAGCTGGTGTCGACCACCTTCTGATTGCACTCGGCCATGGGCGTCGTCGCGACGTCGCCGGTGCAGTGAAATGCCGGATGCGGCGCCCCGGGCACGACGTCGACGTAGGTCAGCGAGGTGTTGCCCCGCACGCCGATCAGCAGCCGCCCCCCGTTCGGATCGGCCAGACACGACTTCTTGTGATAGCTCAGGCAGGGATCGTCGCAGTACGACTGCCAGACCATCAACGCAGCGAAGCTACCGATCAGCACGGTCGCGTCGGGTTGGATGTATTGGCGCTCGTCGCAGTTGAGAATGTTGGAGTCGAGCAGATCCCAGCAGCAGGTCGCAGGGACGCTGCGGGACAGCGGATTGACGTAGTCGGCTTGCGGGCAGGCGCCCCAGGTGGCGAGCTGATCGGTAGAGTGTCGATCGGCGTAGGCCTTGGCCACGTCGACCATGACCAGCGTCCCGTCGTTGAAACGCAGGTCGGCGTTCGAGTTGGCGACGTAGAGGAACTGCCCTGCCGGATCGGTCGAGCTCATCACGGCGCTGGTCGGATAGAAGAAAGTGTCGGACGGCGGGGTCACGCCGTTCTGGCTCAGTGTGCAGGCCCCGGACCAAAGTGAGGCCGTCACGAGCGCCGTGAGCCCCAGCGCGCGTGCGCCCGCCACCCGCGCTCGGGTCGACGCAGGCGGGGACGCCGACGCGCGATTCATTCAGCTCTTCGACCAGACCCGATGCAGTCCGGTTGTCCGCTAGGTTGTCTTCAGCGCTGCTTGAGCAGCCGCCAGCCGTGCGATCGGCAGCCGGTACGGCGAGCACGACACATAGTCGAGCCCGATCTGGTGGCAGAACTCGACCGACGAGGGATCGCCGCCGTGCTCGCCGCAGATGCCGATCTTCAGCTTCGGCTTCTTGGCGCGCCCCGCGGCCACCGCCATCTTCATGAGCTCGCCGACGCCGCTCCGGTCGACACTGACGAACGGGTCGACCTTGTAGACGTCGTGCTGGAGGTAGGCCGCCAGAACACGCGGGACGTCGTCGCGCGACAGACCGAAGGTGGTCTGGGTGAGATCGTTGGTACCGAAGGAGAAGAACTCGGCCGTGTCGGCGATCTCGCCGGCGGTGAGCGCGGCGCGGGGCACCTCGATCATGGTGCCGATCGAATAGCCGACCTTCTTGCCGCGCTCCTTGAACACGGCGTCCGCCGCCTTACGAACGACGTCGGCCTGAAGGTCGAGCTCCTTCTTGGTCCCCACGAGCGGGATCATGATCTCCGGGAAGATATTGTGTCCTTCAGCTGCGAGATCACACGCGGCTTCAAAGACAGCGCGCGCCTGCATCTCGGTGATCTCCGGGTAGGTGATCCCCAGACGGCAGCCACGGTGGCCGAGCATCGGGTTCGACTCCTTGAGCTCCGCGATGCGCGCGTGGATCTCCTCGACCGTCTTGCCGGTGGAGCGGGCCAGATCGGCCACGCCCGCCTCGTCGTGCGGCAGGAACTCGTGCAGCGGGGGATCGAGCGTCCGGATGGTGACCGGTCGCCCCTGCATCGCCTCGAAGAGACCGCGGAAGTCCTCGCGCTGCAGCGGCAGGAGCTTGTCGAGCGCCTTCCTGCGATCGGCCTCGTTCTCGGCGACGATCATCTCGCGCATGGGGCCGATCTTCCCCTCGCCGAAGAACATGTGCTCCGTGCGGCAGAGGCCGATCCCTTCGGCGCCGAAGGCGACCGAGGCGACCGCCTGATCCGGCTGGTCGGCGTTGGCGCGCACCTTGAGCTTGCGCGCCGAGTCGGCCCAGCTCATCAGCTTGGCGTAGGTCTGGTAAATGGGCGCCTCTTTGGCGTCGAGGTTCTTCTCGATCAGCACCCGGATGACCTCGGAGGGCGTCGTCTCGATCCGTCCCTGGATCACCTCGCCGGCGAAGCCGTCGATCGAGATCCAGTCACCCTCCTTGACGACGACCTCGCCCTTGGCGGTGGTCACCGTCATCGTCCGCGCGTGGTAGTCGAACGACAGCGCGTCGCAGCCGACGATGCAGACCTTCCCCATCTGACGGGCGACGAGCGCCGCGTGGCTGGTCATGCCGCCGAACGCGGTCATGAAGCCGAGCGACGCGTTCATCCCGCGGATGTCCTCCGGGCTCGTCTCGTGGCGACAGAGGATGAGGCTGGTCTCACCCTTGGCGGCCAGCGCCTCCGCCTCGTCGGCGAAGAAGACCACCTTGCCGGTGGCGGCTCCCGGACCGGCCGGGAGCCCCTTGGCAAGCAGACGTCCCTCGCTGATGGCGGCCTTCTTGGCCGACGGCAGGAAGACCGGACGGAGCAGCTGGTTGAGCGCCTCGGGCTCCACCCGGCGCAGCGCCTCCTCCTTGGGGATCAGCTTCTCGTCGACCATCTCGACGGCGATGCGCACGCCGGCGAAGCCGGTACGCTTCCCGTTGCGACACTGAAGCATGTAGAGCTTCTTGTTCTCGATGGTGAACTCGATGTCCTGCATGTCCTTGTAGTGCTTCTCGAGCTTCTTGCGGATGTCGAGCAGCTCCTTGTAGGCCTGCGGGAGCACCTTCCCGAGCTCTTCGATCTTCTGGGGCGTGCGGATGCCGGCGACGACGTCCTCGCCCTGCGCGTTCACCAGGAACTCGCCGTAGAACATGTTCTCGCCGCTGGCGGGATCGCGCGTGAAGCAGACGCCGGTGGCCGAGTCGCCACCCTTGTTGCCGAACACCATCGCCTGGATGTTGACGGCCGTCCCCCACTCCACCGGGATGTTGTTCAGGCGGCGGTAGAGATCGGCGCGGTCATTGCGCCAGGACTGAAAGACCGCCTTGATGGCGCCGGCGAGCTGCACGTAAGGATCGTCGGGGAACTCCATCCCCAGCCGCTCTTTGATCACGCCCTTGAACTCGACGACCAACTCCTTGAGCGCCGCGGCCGACAGCTCGGAGTCGAGCTTCACGCCGTTGGCCTTTTTCTTCTTGTCGAGGATCTCGTCGAACGGATCGTGGTCCTCTTTGTTCTCCGGCTTGAGGCCGAGCACGACGTCGCCGTACATGGCGATGAAGCGGCGATAACTGTCGTAGGCGAACCGCTCGTTACCCGACTTCGCGGCCAGACCGGCGGCCGTCTTGTCGTTGAGCCCGAGGTTCAGGATGGTGTCCATCATGCCGGGCATCGAGGCGCGCGCGCCCGAGCGGACCGAGACGAGGAGCGGATTCGCCGGGTCGCCGAACTTGGCGCCCACCAGCTTCTCCATCCGCCCGACCGCGCTGCGAATGTCGGCGTCGAGCTGCTTGGGGAGCTTCTTGCCGTTGGCGTAGAACTCCGTGCAGACCTCGGTGGTGATCGTGAATCCGGGAGGGACCGGCAGGCCGATGTTCGCCATCTCGGCGAGGTTCGCGCCCTTGCCGCCGAGGAGATTCTTCATCTCCTTGTTCCCTTCGGCCTTCGCGCCGCCGAAGAAGTAAACGCGCTTGCCAACCTTGCCGGCCTTGATTGGAGTCTCTTTGGCCGTCACCTTGGCAGCCGCGCCCTTGATGACAGTCTTCGCGCCGAGGCGGACGCCGTTGCTGTGGCCGTTCTTGCCGTTGCGGGCCAGCAAGGCCTTCCCGGCCTTCTTCAGCTGAGCGACCTTCGACTTAAGCGTGGATTTGAGGGACGACTTTGTGGGGCGGTTCTTGGTGACGCTTGGCATGGGCGCTTATTTACCCTGTCACGGGTCGCCAAGGAAGGTTTTCCTGGCACGTATTCGACTGTTTGCGCCCTAGCACGGACGCCGGTCCTCCGTCCATGCACGGACGGGCTGGAGACCGGGTTCCAGGAGCTGACGCGGGGTCAGGACGGCCGTCAGGACGTCGGTTAGATCTTCGACCGCAGAGCTGCCCCGAGCTCCGTGATCCCCACCCTCTCCTGCCCCATGGTGTCGCGATCGCGCACCGTGACGGTTTGGTCTTCCAGACTCTGGAAGTCGACGGTGATGCAGAAGGGCGTGCCGACCTCGTCCTGACGCCGGTAGAGCTTCCCGATGGCGCCCGTATCGTCGTAGACCGTCCGCAGCCCCGCCCGCTGGAGGTCACGCTTGATCCCGCGCGCGGTCTCGACCAGCCGCGGTTCGTTCTTCTTGAGCGGGAAGACGGCAACCGTGATCGGTGACAGCTTCGGGTTGAGGCGCAGGACCGTGCGGGTGTGCTCCTCACCCAGCTTCTCGGCCGCGCCCCGCACCTTCTTCCAGACCTCGATCCGGTTGGCGTCGGCATCGTCGGCCAGCCCCAGCAGCTCCGGCAGCGACCCTGGCAGCGCGGCCGCGATCTTCTCAGCCGCTGCGATCAACCGCTCTTTAGTCGGCGTCTCCATCTGTTTGGGGTCGCGCTTTTCGACCGACTTGGCGAAGCTCTGGACCAGGTCGCGCAACTTGGCGGTCTCCTCGGGGGGCGGCTCCTTGACCAGTGACTCGTCGTAGGCGTCGCAGAGAAAGGCCAGCGTGGCCCGATCGGCACCCGCCGACGGCTCGATCACGTACGGCACGATGTGCTTCTTCTGCTCCTGATCGAAGTAGCGCAGCTCGCCGACGGCGTCAGGGTTCTCCGGGCTGCGGCTGTGCGCCTTCAGATCGAAGTCGGTGCGGTTGGCGATCCCCTCGAGCTCGCTCCACCCCATGGGGAAGCGGTATTCGAGGTCGACGCAGCGCTTGGCGTAGTGGGCCAGCTCGTCCTTGGTCTGCTCGCGCTGGCGCAGGTTCTCGCGCCGCATCCCGAGATCGACGTACCACTGCGTGCGCGCGTCGATCCAGGCCTGGTGCGCCGCCTCGTCGTCGCCCGGCTTGACGAAGTACTCGATCTCCATCTGCTCGAACTCGCGCGTCCGGAAGGTGAAGTTACCCGGCGTGATCTCGTTGCGGAACGCCTTGCCGATCTGCGCCACGCCGAACGGGAGCTTCCTGCGCATGGTGTCGAGCACGTTGCCGAAGTTGACGAAGATCCCCTGCGCCGTCTCCGGCCGCAGGTAGGCGAGCCCCGAGTCGTCGCCGGTGTCGACCGGCCCGACGGTGGTCTTGAACATCAGATTGAACGGCCGCGCCGGCGTCAGATCGGTGCCACCGCACTTCGGGCACTTGAGCTCCTTGGCCTCGATAGCGGCGTTGATCTCGGGGACGCCGACCGGGTCGCGCCCCTTCTGGGCCACGAAGACATGGTCGGCGCGCGGGCGCGCCTTGCAGTTCCGGCAGTCGGTCATCGGATCCGAGAACGTCGCCTCGTGGCCGGAGTACTTCCAGACCAACCGGTTCATCAGGATCGCGGCGTCGAGCCCCTCCATGTCGTCGCGGTCGTAGACAACCGAGCGCCACCAGGCGCGCTTGACGTTGTTCTTCAGCTCGACGCCCAAGGGGCCGTAGTCCCAGGTGCTGCCGAGGCCGCCGTAGACGGCCGATGACGGAAAAACGAACCCTCGCCGTTTGGCGAGGCTGACGATCTGCTCGAGCGATGACGCGGGCATGGGGGCGATAATCTAGTCGATCGCGTCGGGGACGGACAGGCTTTGCCTGGCCGGCCCCATCGCGGGGGGTATGGGACCCTCTCAGGGTCCCATCGAGATCGGCACGTGATGGATGATCTGAATGAGCAGGGATTGGGGGCCGTAAAAATAGAGCGAACGGGAGCCGTCACGGTGGGTCTTGGGCTGCGCCTTCAGCGACACGCCGTGCGCCGCGAGGTGCGCCGCCCAGGCGTCGACGTCCTCCGGTGTCGGCACGGCGATCCCGACGTGGTCGAGCTGTCCGCCGGGCGCGACGTTGCCCCGGTGCAGAGCCAGGTTGTCCCGGCCGCCGTGCAGGTAGACGTTGTCGACATCGGGGCGCCACTCGACCTCGTACCCCATCACTGCAACCCAGAAGCGCTCCGCATCCTCGAGGTCGCTGACCGTGAGCGCAACGTGACGGATCCCGAGCGACGCGGGTCTACTCATCGAAGTCCTCCTGGTCCGGTGGCGCTCAGCTTGGCAATGAATTCCACCGATTTTAGCGGACCGCTGATGTGATGGTTGATGATCTCCAGCAGCGCTTCGCGGCAGTCGCGGTTCACGTCGGCGGACAACGTTTCACGCCCCGCATCGGGCAACGAAACCTGTGACAGGTGTATGAGCGCCCCCCTCGCCTCTGTTGTGATGGGACGCCCCGCCCGCCCGCAAGAGGTGCAGACCGTGCCGCCCCGATCGGGGTCCCAGCGATAGGCCGTCGTCGGCGTGCGCTCGCCGCACGCAACGCAGCGGTCGACAACTGGACCGAAGCCGAGCCCGCGGAGCAGTCCCAGCTCGAAGACGCGCAATCGTTCGGCGCTCGCCCCTTCCGCATCGAGCAAGCCGAGCAGCGCCTCCAGCCAGCCGTAGACGGCCCGCTCGACCTGACGGGGAGCGCAGAGCTTGGTCACCAGTTCGGCGGCGTAAGCGGCGTGCGCCATCCGTGCCACGTCGGTCCCGAGCGTCGAATATGAAACCGTCGTATCGAATCCCTCCAGCGTCAGGAGCTCGGCGCCGGCGCGCTCGCGCAGCGAGGCGACGCCGACCGCGCACAGGCCGAGCCCGCCCGAGAACCGCCGCTGGCTCTTGCGGGCACCTCGCGCCAGCGCCGACACGCGTCCGGTCTCTCGGCCGAACAGCGTGACGATCCGATCGGCCTCACCGTAGTTCACCGCGCGCAGGACAATCGCGGGCGTCGACAAGGAGGCCATCGCTCCCGATGTTAGCCCGATTCTAGTTCGGGTCAGGTCAGCGTGTCGGACGACAGCGGAGACAAGCCGCCGGCAATTTGCGCAGGGGCGGTCTTCAGCTCCGAGAGACCTTCACCCGACGGCGGCGGGCGGCGCAGGAGCAGCGACAGCGTGATCGTCGCGATCAGCACGAAGATGATGACGAACACCGCCAGCCCGAGCCCACGGCGACGACCGGCGTCGTCCTCCTCGACGGCGCCGCCGGCCAGGCTCGGGTCGACCACCGGGCTCACCGACTTGGCGCGCGCCACCTCGCTCTCGCGGTTGATGGCGCGATCGAAGAGACCGAGCGGCTGCGACTCCGCGAGTCCGACGGCCTTGGCGTACGATCGAATGAAGCCGCGCACGAACACATGCGCCGGCAGACCGCTCAGCGATCCCGATTCCAGCAGCTCGATCGCCGAACGTGGAACCTTTGTCGATGCAGAAACGTCACCAACCGTGAGAGATTTTTCTTCTCTCGCGCGTCGGAGGCAGTTTCCAAAGTGCTCGTCGTCCATGGAGTCGGGACTCTCCAAGCCTCGTCTCCTCGACGAGTTTTCTTTAACGTTTTTGGACAGTTACCGCCTAAATTTCGTCCGGAAGCTAACAGGCAGCGGCGCGGCCTGTCAATTGAAATATCTTATCCCTGATCTTGGCGCTCCGCCAGCAAGTGCCGGTTTTTATACGCTATACGCCGCGCGCTTCCGGATCCCAGACATACTTGTGCAGCTGCAGGTTGAGCCTGGCAGGGAGCCGATCCCGTAACATCCATGTGACCAAGTTTTTGGGGTCGAGACGCCCGTGGACAGGTGAGAGCAAGACCTCCGTGCGACCGCCGAGGTCGTGCTCGCGGATGACGTCGCACGCCCACCGATAGTCTCCTTCATCTGCGACCACGAACTTGGCGGCATCCCGCGGCCGCAGCGTAGCCAGCAGCTCCCACCGCATCCGGTGCGATTCGCCCGAGGCCGGCGTCTTCACATCGACGATCCGGACCACCTCATCCGGAAGTGTCTCCAGTGGATGTGCGCCCGAGGTTTCGATCATGACCTTGTAGCCGGTGGCCAGAAGCCGCGCCGCCAGGGCGGGAAGCTCCCTTTGAAGCATCGGCTCGCCGCCGGTGAGCAGCACGAGCGGAGCGCCCAGACGGTCGACCTCGCGCGTGATGTCGTCCAAGGTCATCTCCCGCCCGCCCTGAAAGGCGAAGGCGCTGTCGCAGTACCCACAGCGCAGATCGCACCCGGTCGTGCGCACGAGCGTACACGGCAACCCCGCGTACTGGGTTTCGCCCTGGATGCTGGCGTAGATCTCCGTGATTTTCATGCAAGGGTCCGTATACTTCTATTTGCGTCGTGAGGCACCTCGTCGCCTATTTCGGAAACGAGCCCGAGAACCTCGCTTGTGCGTTGTTTTCGGCGCGCGCCGCGCTGTACGTACGGGGCGAGGCGCGGACGGTCGAGGGCTACGGCCTCGGCTTCGTGCAGGGCGGAGATGTCCTGTTGCAGAAGCGTCCGCGCGCCGAAACCGTCGAGGTTGACCTCTACAACCTGGTGAACGACACGCGCGCCGAGGCACTGATCGGTCGCGTCGGCCTCGCCCACGACGGCAGCACGCCGGCCGAGGATGCCGATCCGTTCCGGTTCCGCTCCTGGCTGTTCGGCTCGATCGCCGAGCTCCCCGACGCCACCTTCGAGACGATCCGCGACAAGATGCTGGAGAGGACGCCGGCGTTCCTGCGCCGTAATATCCGCGGGCGAGCAGCGAGCGAGCATCTGTTTCACCTCTTCCTGGCTTTCCTGCACGACGGGGGGATTTTGGATCAGCCGACGCCGGCGCCGTCTGCTGTTCATGCGGCGCTGCGCAACAGCTTGACCCTCGTCGACGGTCTGCTGGCCGAGGTCGGCGCGGCCCCGCTGCAGATCGCGCTCGCGGCGACCAACGGCCGCTGCTTCGTCGCCACCGGGTGCGCGCATCCCATCCGCTATCTCGGCATCGAGGGGATCACGGATTGCCCGGTCTGTCAGGCCAAGCACGACGCCGGCCGCAACGGACGCCGCGTCCCGCACGAAGGGCTGCGGGCGCTGGTCGTCGAAGCGGACCGAGCCGTGGCGAAACGGGCCGGCTGGCACGAGGTCCCCAATCGATCGGCGTTGATCGCCGGCCCGGATCGCGCGCCGCAAGTCCTCGCGCTCTAGCTTTCTAGGGCGTCGAGACCACCACGACCGACGTGGGGGACCGCGGGCGCTTGCGGTAGTACATGAAGATTGTCTGGATGATCGAGGCGACCGGGACAGCGAACAGCGCGCCGACCAGGCCGTAGCTGTGCTCGCCGGCGATCAGCGCGAACACCACCAGCACTGGATGGATCTTGGCGGCGTCGCCCATGATCTTCGGATTGAGCAGGTTGGCCTCGAGGAGGTGGATGCAGATGATCCAGCCGAGCACGAACAGCCCTTGCCGTAGGTCAAAGGTGCCCGAAGAGATGAGCGCGATGGCCACGATCGGCACCGACGAGAGGATCGACCCAAAGATCGGGACCAGGCTCATGGTGGCGGCGATCCCGGCGAGCAGCAGCGGGTACTTCACGTGGAAGATGTGCAGCCCGGCGTAGGTGAGGGCGCCGTTGATGCAGCAGATCACCAGCTGCCCGCGGATGACACCGGAGAGGCCGCGATCGATCCCGCTCGCGATCCGCTCGTAGTCGACCTGGTACTGCTCGGGGACCAGCGACCGCAGGAAGTCCTGGATGCGGACCAGATCGACCAGGATGAACGCCGCCACCATCAGCACCAGGAAGAGGCGTCCGATCCCGGCCACCACCGCGCCGATGAACTTCTGGCCGTACTCGAGCGCGCGCTGGCTCTCCCCCTCGGTCGACTTGAGCCGCTCCGACAGCCACTGCTTGATCGACCGCTCCCACTTTCCGCCGCCGCCGGCGCTCGACTCCTCGGAGTGCGGCGGCGCGATGACGTACCGGCCGTCGGCGGTCGGGCGAACCTCGAGCGCCAGCGTGTCGAGGTCGACCCGGTAGCGCCCCTCGCTCATCGGCTCGAGCACGATGGCGTGCGGCGATGGCGGCGCGACGGGTCCTGTAATGACGTCCTCGGTCCCCTCCCCCTGCTCGGCGCCGAAGTGCTGGTCGACCCAGGCCCCCGCGCGCGGCAGCCACTCGCGGTTCACCTTGGCGAACAGTTGCGGCGACTCACGAAACAGACGCGCGAAGTCGCCTGACAGCTTCGGCACGAAGTAGCCGATGAACAGGCTCAGGACCGCGATGATGTTGACGTAGAGGATGATCACCGCGGCCGCGCGCGGGAACGGCTTGCCGCCTAGGCGCAAGCGGCCGAATCGCTCGACGAGCGGCGCCAGGATGTACGCCACCAGGATGGCGAACAGGAACGGGAGGACGACCTCCCGAAAGATGTAGACGATGAGGACGCAGAAGAGCGCAAAGCCCCAGAGCTTCGCAAACTGGCGCAACCACGCCAGCGTGCGCGTCGCTGGGGTCATTCGTGCCCTTCGCCGGTCTCGTTACTTGGACGAGTCGTCGTCGTCTGTCTCCGGCTCGGCCTCGGGCTCTGCCTTGGTCTTCTTGCCCGGAACCTGCGCCGAAAGCGCCGCCAGCTTGTCGCGCATGACGTCGCCGAGGGTCGCCGTCGGCGCACCGCCGGAGAACCCCTGCGCGTCGGCCAGCTCCTCGGCGCGCGTGGCGCCGCGGAACGACAGACCGATCTTTCGCTCGGCGGTGTCGACGCCGATGATCTCGGCCTTGAGGGTCTGGCCCGGCTTGACGAACTGCTTGGCGTCCTCGATCCGCTCCTCCGCGAACTCGGAGACGTGAATGAGGCCCTCGACCCCCTTCTCGATCTCCACGAAGGCGCCGAAGTCGAGCACCTTGATCACCTTGGCCTCGACGATCTTGCCGACCGGATAGTCGTAAGGGATGCGATCCCACGGATCGGGAACCAGCTGCTTAATGCCGAGCGACACCTTGGGCTTCTCGCCGTCGAAGTCGATGTTGAGAACGACCGCCTCGACCTCATCCCCCTTCTGATAGAGCTCCGAGGGGTGCTTGACCCGCTGGGTCCATGACAGATCCGAGACGTGCACCAGGCCGTCGATTCCTTCCTCGATCTCCACGAAGATACCGAAGTCCGCGATGTTGCGGATGACGCCCTTGACGACCGTCCCCGGCGGGTACTTCTCTTTGAGCGAGGCGAACGGGTTTGGCTCGAGCTGCTTGATACCGAGGCTGATGCGGTTCTGGCGCGGATCGATGTCGAGCACGACCGCCTCGACGGTGTCGCCAACGGCCACCACCTTGGACGGGTGCTTGACCCGGCGGGTCCAGGACATCTCGGAGATGTGGACCAGACCTTCGATCCCCTCCTCGAGCTCGATGAACGCGCCGTAGTCCTTCAGCGAGACGACCTTGCCGCGCACCACGGTGCCGGGCGGGTACTTCTCCTGGGCGTGCGTCCAGGGATCCTCGCTGATCTGCTTGAGGCCGAGAGAAACCCGCTCGGTCTCGACGTTGAACTTGAGGACCTTGACCCGCACGTGATCGCCGACCTGAAACAGCTCCGAGGGGTGCGTGACGCGCCCCCAGGACATGTCGGTGATGTGCAGGAGGCCGTCGATGCCGCCGAGGTCGATGAAGGCGCCGTACTCGGTGAGGTTCTTGACGATCCCCTCGACAATCTGGCCTTCCTTGAGCTTCTCGAGGGTCATCCCCTTCAGCTCGGCGCGCTCCTTCTCCAGCAGCACGCGGCGCGACAGCACGATGTTGCCGCGCTTCTTGTTGAACTTGATGACCTTGAAGCGGTGCGACTTGCCGATGAAGGCGTCGAGGTTGCGCACGGGGCGCAGGTCGACCTGCGAGCCCGGCAAGAAGGCTTTGACGCCGCCGCGGATGGTGACCGAAAGGCCGCCCTTCACCCGCGCGCTGATCGTTCCTTCGATGAGCTCGTCGCGCTCGCAGGCGCCGGAGATCTCGTCCCAAACCTTGAGGCGATCCGCCTTCTCCTTCGACAGAACACAGAGGCCGTTCTCGTCCTCGCGGCTCTCGAGGAAGACGTCGATCTCGTCGCCTTCCTTGATACCAACCGCGCCGTCGGCCTGCGTGAACTCGTAGAGGGGGATCGTTCCTTCGGACTTGTAACCAATGTCGATGACCACGTGGTCCTTGCCGACGCTGATGACCTTGCCCTTGACGATGTCGCCTTCTTTGACGTCTTCGTGCTTGAGGGACTCTTCGAACAGTGCCGCGAAGCTCTCCTCCATTGAGTTGTTGCTTTCGGTCTGAGCTGAAACCATGCGCTGATCCTCTGCCTTCCGGGCCCACACGCGGGGCCTTCTGCTGACGTCCCGCACGTTGCGGGGGTTCGGGTTTTTCCCGGCGCGCGCCGACCATTCGGCATGCCCAAGGGTAAATGAAGGGGCGAAACTTAGCGTCGCGCCTGGGGATTGTCAACGCATCCGGCGCCTGTCAACACCAGGCATTCGCATGGCATTCGCAAGGCGTCGCGAAGCCATCCCGAGGGCTCGGCGCGCGCTTCAGGACCCGGCCAGGTCGGCGCCGGCGCGGGCGTTGACGATCGCGGCCACCATCACCGCCATTTTGGACACCACCTCGTCGGGACCGAGCGCGCTGGAGTCGATCTCGATCGCGTCGTCGGCGCGCCGCAGCGGGGCCGCCGCGCGGGTCGAATCGCGCTCGTCGCGGGCGATGATCTCGGCGCGGGTCGTCTCCTGCTCCGCCGGCTTGCCAGCCGCCCGGAGCTCGGCGACCCGGCGCCGGGCACGCTCGTCCGCGGTGGCGGTCAGGAAGAACTTCGCCTCCGCGTTCGGGAAGACCACCGTCCCGATGTCGCGCCCCTCGACCACCACGCCGCCGGCGCCGCCGATCCGGCGCTGTAGACCGAGCAGCGCCGCCCGCACCTCCGGGAGCGCCGAGACGCGCGACGCTCCATCAGAGATCTCCGGGGTGCGAATCAGCGAGGTGAGATCGTCGCCGTTGGCGAACACCCGATTCAACGTGCCTTCGAGCCGAAACGACAGCTCCAGCCCATCCGCCAGCGACGCCACGCCGGGCCCGTCATCCCAGGCGATTCCGCCCGCGCGTGCGCGCAGGGCCATCGTCCGGTAGATCGCGCCCGTGTCGAGCAGCGCGTACCCGAGCCGCTCCGCCAGCAGGCGCGCGGTGGTCGATTTTCCAGCCCCCGCGGGCCCGTCAATCGCCACGATGAGCCTCCGGGCGGCCACGGGCCTCGAGGGTTAGCCGTTCTTGCGGAAGCGGGACGGGTAGCCGTCACCGAACGCTTTGTCCGGGTGCAAGGACTTGGCGCGGGCGATGAGCGAGTCTTCTGTCTCGACGTTCTTCGGATCGGGCAGGCAGCACTCGACCGGGCAGACCGCCTGGCAGGCCTCGTGGTCGTGAAACCCGACGCACTCCGTGCAGAGCTTCGGATCGATGACGTAGATGTCATCGCCCTCGCTGATCGCCTCGTTGGGGCACTCGGGCTCGCAAGCGCCGCAGTTGATACATTCTTCGGTGATGTAAGTGGCCATCGATTTTCTGTCGCGGAGTTTAGGGGACCGCCGCTAATGCGTCAATGCTGCGTTGTCAAGCCTGAGCCGGCGCTGGAGAGGCAGTCTCCACCTTCGCGCGACCAATCTTTTCGCTCCCGCCGCTGCTGCGCAGGTTGACCGCCACCAGCTTCGAAACGCCCGGCTCTTCCATGGTCACGCCGCACAGTCGATCGGCGATCTCCATCGTGCGCCGGTTGTGCGTGATGATGATGAACTGCGAGTGCTCGGTCATCTCGCGCACGACCTGGTTGAAGCGACCAACGTTCGCCTCGTCGAGCGGCGCGTCGACCTCGTCGAGCACGCAGAACGGCGACGGCTTGACCAGGAAGATGGCGAACAGCAACGACACCGCGGTGAGCGCCTTCTCGCCGCCCGACAGCAGCTCGATGTTCTGGCTGACCTTCTTTCCCGGCGGGTTGGCGACGATCTCGATCCCCGTCTCCAGCATGTCGCTCTCGTCGGTCAGCGCCAGGCTGGCGTGGCCCCCGCCGAAGAGGCGCGGGAAGATCGCCTGGAATTCGGCGTTGACCGCGTCGAACGTCTCGCGGAACCGCTTGCGGGAGGCGCGATTGATCTTCTCGATCGCCGTCTCCAGCTGGCTGATGGCCGACTCCAGATCGCTCCGCTGGGTGGTCAGGAAGTCGAAGCGCTTCTGAAGCTCCTCCGACTCCTCGATAGCGGTCAGGTTGATCTCTCCCATGCGCTCGATGAGGCCGCGCAGCTCTTCGGCGCGTGTCTCCTCGACGTCGCCGAACAGCGCCCGGAGGTGATAGTCGTAGACCACCGAGGCGATCACGACGTCGCGGTAGCGATCGGCCACCTGCTCCTCGATCCCGCTCCGGCGCATCCCCGCCTCCCGGCTGCGCAGCTCGAGCCGCGACGCCGCCTGCGCCAGCCTCGCCACCTGGGCGCGCGCGGCGCGCAGCTCGGCCTCGCGCGCGGCGAGCGCCGTCTGCCGCGCCTCGAGCGCGCTCTGCCGCTCACCGTGCGCCCGGGCACGCGCCTCGGCCTCGGCCTGGGCCAGCTCCGCCTCCCGCCGCAGCTCGACGACCTGCGCCCGCAGCGCCTCTCCACGCGCCAGATCCTCGGCGATGGTGCCGTCGAGACGCACGGCCCGCGCTTCGTCCGCCGCGCGGTCGGAGAGCAGGCGCTCGAGCGTCTGGCGGGCGTTCTTCCGCCGCTCCGTCGCCTGCGTGGCCGCCACCTTGAGGGTCGTCAGCTGGGCAACCCCGCGATCGACCTCATCGGCGAGCGCCACGGTCTGCAGCCGCAGCTCGCCGGCGCGTCGCTCGGCGTCCTCCAGCGTCGCCCCGTCATCGGTGAGCGCCGTGGTCGCGGCTTCGAGTCGCGCGTCGCTCTCCTCGCGGGCCCGCGTCAGATCGATGGTCTGCATCGCCAGCGCAGCCCGCCGCGCCTCCAGGCGCCGCCGCTCCTCGACCAGCCGCTCGAGATCCTTCTCCTGACCCAACAACGCCATCTCGTCGGCCCGCAGCGCCAACGCCCCCTCGTCACGCACACGGCCGAGATCGGCGGTGGCCTGCTTCTTCGCCACGTGCCGGCCGAGTGCCGCCTCGACGTCGGCGTCGAGCCGTTGCATCACCGCCTCGAGCTCGCGGATCTCGCGCTTCTGCTCGAGCACGCCGGCCAGCGCCGATTCGCGCGAGCCGCCGGTGACGACACCGTGCGGATCGATCACCTCGCCTTCGAGGGTGACGATGGTCTTGGTGGTGCGCGTCTCGCGCCAGAGCGCCAGCGCGCGCTCGAGGTCCTCGACCACCAGCACGTCGCCGAGCAGGTAGGTGGCGACCGCGTCGTACTTTCGATCGTAGCTGATGAGGTCGAGCATCGGCCCGCGCACGCCGGGCGCCTGCGGCCAGACGTCCGCCACCGCCGCCGGATCGACCAGCGGGGTCAGCCCGCCGTCGGCAGCGCCCGACGATCCGGATCCAGACGAGCCCATGGCGTCGTAGAGCACCTCACCCCGCTGCGCCCGCAGCGCGATGGGGATGAACGAAGATCGCCCCTCGCTCTTCTGCTTGAGGAACTGGATCGCCTCCACGCCCGCCTCGTGCGATTCGACGATCACGTTGCCGAGCCGCTCGCCCAGCACCGCCTCGACCGCGGTCTCCAGCTCCGGCGGCGGACGCATGATGTCGGCGACGATCCCTTCGATCCCCGTGACCCCCGCGGTGCCGCCCCCCTGCTGGTGCTCCTGCATGATGGCGCGAACGCCCTTCTGGAAGCTCTCGTATCGCTCCTGGATCTCGGAGAGCGACGCGAGCCGCGAGCGCCGCCGGTGCGACTCCTCCCGCAAGGTCTCCAGCTCCAGCTCGCCGCGGCCGAGCTCGGCGCGCAGCGCCGTGAGCTGAGCCTCCTCGTCAGCGGCCCGATACCGCGCGGTCTCGACCCGCTCGCGCAGGGTCGACACTCGCTCCTGAAATTCGCTCTCGTCAGACGTCAGCGCCGACAGCCGCTCGATCGCGCCGTCCTCCTCGCCCGCCAGGCCCGCCAGACGCGCCGCCAGATCCTCGCGCCGCTGCTCCGCCGCCGTCCGCTCCGCCCCGATGCGGGCGAGGCGCGCACTGGCCGAGGCCATTTCGCCTACCGCCGCGTCGAGCGCGCCGCGCGCCTCGATGAGGGCCACGCGCCGCACGTCTTGCAGGCGTGCTTCTAGATCGTGCTCGTGCTCGCGCCGCTCGGCGTCGCCGTCGATCTCCGACAGCTGGGCTGAGATCTCTTCGACGTCGGCGCCGCGCGCGATCGCCCGCGCCCGCAGCTCCTCCGCCTCCTTGCGCCCGGCCTCGGCGCGCGAGGTCAGCTCGGTCGCTTCCGATTCGTGATGCGCCGCCCGCTGCATGCCGAGCTGCGCCCGGTTCGACAGCGCGAACAGATCGTCCTTGGCCGTCGCCAGCTCGTTCGCCTCTTCGGCGCCCGACAGCCGCTCGGCCTCGACCGCTGCCTCCTCGACCGCCAGCGCGCCCGCGTCGAGATCGTGGCGCTCGCGCACCTCGGAGAGCTCGGCGATCGCCGACTTCTCATCGGCGAGGTGGCCGAGATAGCGCTGCGACGAGGACCAGAGGTCGAGATCGCGCAGCTCGCCCTTGTAGCGCTTGTAACGTTCGGCCTTCTGCGCCTGCAGCCGCAGCGAGCGCAGTCGCCCTTCGATCTCGCCGACGATGTCGGTCACCCGCAGGAGGTGCTGGCGTGTCGAGTCCATCCGGCGCTCTGCCGCCTTCTTCTTGGACTTGTAGCGGGTGATGCCGGCCGCCTCGTCGATGAGGCCGCGACGATCCTCCGGCCGCGACGAGACGATGAACCCGATTCGCCCCTGCTCGATGATGGCGTAGGCCTTCGAACCGATCCCCGTGCCGAGGAAGAACTCGACCACGTCGCGCAGCCGCGACGGGACGCCGTTCAACAGATAGTCACTCTGCCCGTCCCGGTACAGTCGCCGGGTCACGACGATCTCTTCGGGGCCGGCCGCGCCCCAGGCCACTCCGCCCGCCACCGCGTCGGCGCCCAAGCTCCGCGCATCGAACGACAGCGATACCTCCGCGAAACCGGCCGGGCCACGCGACTCCGAGCCCGCGAAAATGACGTCTTCCATGGCGCGGCCACGGAGGTGCTTGGCCGACTGCTCGCCCATGACCCACCGGATCGCATCGACCACGTTCGATTTTCCGCACCCGTTCGGGCCGACGATTGACGTGATCGGGTCGGGAAAGCTGATGGACGTCTTGTCGACGAACGACTTGAAACCGCAGATCTCGATGCGCTTGATCTTCACGTGCGCCTCCGCTTTCGGTGGGGACCAGGGCCACGACCATACGTAGAATGTATTGTCACGGCAGCGTCACCTTGTAGCACTCTCGTCTCGGTTCTGTAAACAGCGTCGCGCGATGGAGCCGTCGACGCAAATTCCGGAGTGGCGCTCGGTACCGATGGGCTTGGCGGGGACAATCCCACGTTTGGTGATAGTGTCCCACCCCCGATGGATTTCTCGTCGCTGCCGATCGGTCCCACCGAGCTGTACGAGCTGATTGCCGTCGTCGGCGGAGTGGGCGCGACCGGCTTTCTCGGCGTCCTCTTCGTCCGTCGCGCCCGGGCCGCCCGCCAGCGGCAGATCGACGCCGTCGGCGAGGCCCCCGCCGCACTACCGCGACGTCACGCCGCGCCAAAAGGAAAAGCGGCCGAAGCCGAAGAGGAAACCGAAGAGGAAGCCGAACAGGAAGCCACCAAAACGGAGGAAGCGCCTCCCCCTCGCCCCGCACGGGTTGCCTCGGGCCACGCGCCCGCGCACGCCCACCAGGAGCGCGCCGAGGAACCGGAAGTGGCCGCTCCCGCGGCGGAGCCCGAAGCGGAGCGTCGCTCCGCCCATGTCATTCCCTTCCCGGCGCCTGCCGCGCCGAAGGAGAAGAAGGTCTCGGCACTGGCGCCGGGGTTGGCGCGCACGCGCTCCTCGGGCTTCATCGCGCGGCTCGGCGAGCTGTTCACAGGGCGCAAAGAGCTCAACCCGTCCTTCGTCGACGAGATCGAAAAGGTGCTTCTGACCGCCGACATCGGCGTCAAGACCAGCCAAAAACTGCTGGAAGAGATCCGCAGCTCCCTGACCCGCCGGGAGCTCAAGGATCCGGAGGCGGTCTGGGACTTCCTGCGCCGGCGCAGCGCCGAGATGCTCTCGCTGCCGGCGCCCGAGCTCGATTTCTCGTCGGCGAAGCCGTTCGTCCTGCTCGTCATCGGCGTCAACGGCAGCGGCAAGACGACCACCATCGGCAAGCTGGCGGCGAAGCTGGCCGGCGAGGGAAAGCGGGTCCTGCTTGCCGCCGGCGACACCTTTCGCGCCGCCGCGGCAGAGCAGCTCGAGGTCTGGGCCGGGCGCACAGGCGCGACAATCGTTCGCGGCAAAGAGGGAGCAGACCCTTCATCGGTCATCTTCGACGGCGTCAAGCGCGCGGCCACCGAGAGCTTCGACGTCGCGATCGCCGACACCGCCGGACGCCTGCACACCAAGGTCGATCTCATGCAGGAGTTGCAGAAGGTCCGCCGCACCCTCGCCAAGGCGGCGCCCGGCGCGCCTCACGAGACCTGGCTGGTGATCGACGCGACGAGCGGACAGAACGCTATCGCGCAGGCACAGATCTTCACCGAGGCGATGGCGGTTTCCGGTATTGTGCTCACCAAGCTGGACGGTACGGCTAAAGGCGGCGTGATTCTTGGAATCGCGGATCAGTTGAGGATCCCGGTCCGTTACGTGGGCGTCGGCGAGACCGTGGATGACCTGCGACGATTCGATCCGGAGGAGTTCGTCGAGGCCCTCTTCGCTCCGCTCGAGAGCTAGCTCAGCAATTTTAGTTGCTTGGAATTTTTTCCGCGTGCTATAGTGCGCAAAATTCTGATTCTGGCCGTAAGTCTTTGATTTTTTTTGGGTTTTTGCCCCTTCGGCTCTTTCCACCCCCCCAGAGACAGCGAGGGATCATGAAGCGACCGGCCATCTGCCTCTTCATATGGGTTGCCCTCCTAGGATGGGCGGCGCCCGGCTACGCAAAAAAGGGAGGCGGGAAGGCAGCGGCACCGGCAGCGGGTGATTCCGCGGTTGCTGATGACAGCGCCAAGAATAGCGAGAAGGGCACCAATACGGGTGCGGCGGACGACAAGGCCGCCGGCGATACCGGAAAGGCCGACGCGCCTGCGGCTGGCGGCAAGGAAGCGGCCGCCCCGAGCGAAAGCCTGGAGGGGGACGAAACTCAGCCGGGCAAGGTCGAGGAAGATCTGGGTGGCACGAAGGCTGCCCGCCCGACCTCGACCGGGAGCTGGGCCGACATCGTGGTCGTCCCCCGAAAAGCCTTCCTCAAGGGGGGGCGCTTCGAGTTTCAGCCGTTCACGGGGATCACGGTGAACGACAGCCTCATCCGCCACTACGTCCTCGGCGTCGACCTCAACTACTTCCTGACCGACGTCTTCTGGATCGGCCTGCAGGGGCAGTACTTCATCCACCAGCTCACCAATCAGGAAGAGCTGGTCGGCAGCGAGTACAACCGCGCTCCGACCCTCAACCAGTACCTCTACGGCGGCGCGCTGAACTTTGGGTACGTGCCCGTCTACGGCAAGTTCGCCCTCTTCAACCGCTCGATCCTGAGCTGGGAGATCTGGGCTTCGGCGGGTGTCGGCGTGACGTTCACCAAGGTCATCCCGCGTGACCCCGCCAACGACGCGTTCGCCTTTCAGAACACCGACATCACGCCGAACGTCGGCATCGGCAGCCGCTTCTTCCTGTTGAACTGGCTGAGCGTGAACTTCGCGCTGCGGGACTACCTGGTCCCCGATAAGTTCGAGCCCATTCGCGACCCCGCAGCCGCACCCATCACCAGCTCAGCTCAGTACAAAGCACAGGCACAGTCTGAGCTCGTCCAGAACGTCCTGTTCTACGTCGGCGTCGGCCTCTATCTGCCGACGAAATTCCAGTACAAGACTCCTCGTTAGGGCGGCGTCCATGAATATGAACGCGGATCTGAACCTGAACGTGACCCGGCGCTCGGAGAAGGACATGCCCATGACCAAGACGACCAAAGCTCGGTGGCTCTCGCTGCTCATCGCTCTGGCGGTGACGGTGGTGCCGCTCGCGGCGCAGGCACAGCGCAAGAGCCCGCTGGCCGACGCACCGGCGATCCGGAAGCGCTACGAGCTGCGGGCCAGCCGCCTGGAGGTCGGGGCTGGGCTCGGCTCGACGATCAATCAAGACTTTTATCACACAGTCTTTCTGAACCTGAAGCTCGGGTTCCACTTCAACGACTGGTTTGCCGTGTCGGTGTTCGGCGGTTTTGCTGTGGCGAACGTCGCCACCACGTTCCAGTCGGATCTTCTGAAAACACTGGGCGGCAATCCGTCGACGCCCTTCGAGCCGAGCAAGACGGACGCGCTGAACTCGATGCAGAAGATAAACAATATCCTCGGCGCGCAACTCGAGTTCACGCCCTTCACCGGGAAGTACTCCCTGGCCGGGTGGCTGTTCGCCAACTACGACTTCTACGTCTTCGGCGGCGCCGGGGTCATCACCGTGGCGCCCACGAGCTCGGGCATCGGCGCCTGCCAGTCATCCAACCCCGCGGACAACAAGGTGAGCGGTTCGGCCTACTTCTGTGGCGTCAGCGGATCGAAGATCGCCGCCACGTACGGGCTGGGGCTCCACACCTACTTCAACCACTGGATGGCGTTGAACATCGAGCTGCGCGACATGCTCGCCAAGCTCAACCCGTCGGGTCGAGACACCAACGGCGACCTGCATGCCACGACCGCCGATCTGACCTGGACGCACACCTTCATCGTGGCGGCGAACCTGGTCTTCTACCTCCCGTCGACGCCCAGCATCTCTTTCTAATCGCGCCCCACCGCGAGGACGGAGGACGAATGTCGTCGCCGAAGAAGAAGGTCACGCTGTACTTCAACGCGATCGTGCTGGGAGAGACCCAGCACCAGGCGATCCGCCAGGACCGCTCCATCTCCTGGATCATCCAGGCGGCGTGGCGAATCGCGCGCGAAGAGGTGCGGCGGCTGCCGGGCTATTCGCAGGTGCCCGGCGAAGTGCCGAGCAAGACGCAGAGCGAGTCGCTGTAGTCGCCGAACGGCGTCTTGTAGTAGACCAGCACCTGGTCCTTGTCGTTACCTTGCATGGGCGGCGCGGTGAACGAGCCGTCGTTGCGCGCGGTGGCGATGACGCCGCCCCCGAGCGTGCGGTCGAAAACGTAGTAGGTCGCGTTCGCTGCCTGCTCCAGCGGCCCGCCTGAGGCGATCCAGAACGTCTGCTGCGTCCCGTCGCTGGCGGTCAGCATCGTCGACTCGAACGAGATCGCGCCGGGCGGTGGCACCGTGAGAATCGGGGCGACACATGACCAGAGCAGAGCGGAGGCGCCGAGCAGCGTCCCCATCTTGAGCCAGCGTCGGCGGAGCAGATTCATTGGGCGGATTCCCACGCAGAGGCTGAGTTGCAAACGACACGCCCACCGACCGGCGCGAAGAACCGGGGTCTCGATCGGTTGGGCGTCAACAAAGTTGGCGGAACTCGCAACATGGTTCGCCGCTGCTACTACAGTACGAAGTTGTAACGCTTGAGCTTCTTCTGCAAGCCAAACCGCGACAGGCCGAGCAGCTCCGCGGCCTTGGTCTGGTTGTTCCCCGAGCGCCCCAGCGCCTCGCGAACCAGTGAACGTTCGAGCCGTTCGACGCGCGGCTTCAAGACCAGGTTGTCGTGGTCCTCGGTCCCGATCCCGCCCGCATCGTCGGCGGCGCCGATGCGAGGCGCCAGGTCGGCGGCGGTGATCCGGTCGCCCGAAAGCGCGTCCGCCCGGGTCACTTCGTTTTCGAGCTCGCGCACGTTGCCCGGCCAGCGATAGGCGGCGAGCCGGGCCATCGCTGCCGGATCGATCGGCTTGGGGGCCGAACGGCCGTCGCGTGCGGCCAGCTTGGCGAGGAAGTGCTCCACCATCAGCGGGATGTCGTCGCGCCGCTCTCGCAGCGGGGGCAACGAGATCCCCGCGACGTTGAGCCGGAAGAAGAGGTCGCGGCGAAACTTCCCCTCCTCGACCATACGCGCCAGATCTTGGTTCGTCGCGGCGACGATCCGGACGTCGACCTTGCGGGTCCGCTCGGCGCCGACACGGCGGATCTCCCCCTCCTGCAGCACGCGCAGCAGCTTGCCTTGCATGGCCGGCGACATCTCGCCCACCTCGTCGAGGAACAGCGTGCCGCCGTCGGCGATCTCGAACAGGCCCCGGGTGTCGTGGTCGGCGCCGGTGAAGGCCCCGCGGGCGTAGCCGAACAGCGTCGATTCGAGCAACGTCTCCGGGATCGCGGCGCAGTTCTCGCCGACGAACGGTTGCGCGCGGCGCGGCCCGTTCGAATGGAGTGCGCGCGCCACCAGTTCCTTGCCGGTGCCGCTCTCCCCTTGAATCACGACAGGCAGCGTGGTGTCGGTGATCCGATCGATCAGCCGAAACAGATCCAGCATGCGCGGCGTGCGCCCGACGATGTTGCGGTAGTCGTAGCGGACGGCCAGCGCCTCGCGGTTCTCACGCAGCTCCACCTTGATGCCGGAGATCTCCTCGCGCCGGGCGGCCAGCTCGGCTTCGAGGCGGCGGTTGAGCGCCTCGACCTGCCTCTCTCGACGACGCAGCTCGCCCAGAAGCCGCGCGTTCTCGAGGGCGATCGCCGCCTGCTCCGCGAAGTCGAGCACCAGCCGAACGTCCTCCTGATCGAACGCCCCCTTGCGCAGCCGGTGGTCGACATAGATCGTTCCCGCCACGCGCCCCTTGATGACCAGGGGGACCGCCAGCACCGAGCGGAGGTGCAGGTCCGACACCGAGAGCGCCTCGCGAAAGCGATCGTCGCCGGCGGCGTCGATGGTCACCACCGGCTCGCCCCCCGCCGCCGCCTGCCGGGCGATCGACTTGGAGAGCGCCAGCTCATCGGTCTCCAGCGTCCGCTGATCGATGTTGCGCGCGACCTTGACGTTCAGCTCTCCGCTCTCGTCCTCCAGCAGGAGAAATCCGCGCTCGGCGTCGGTCAACTCGATGACCGTGTCGAGGATCATCTCCAGCAGGCGCGGCAGCCGCAGCTCGCTGTTGAGCCGCTTGTTGATGCGCAGGAGTCGCCGCAGCCGCGACTCCGCGGCCTCGGCGCGCGCGCCGGGCGCCCCGCCCTGCCCGGCGACGTCCTCGGGGCTCAGCCAGGCTGCATCGGGATGGCTCTCCACTGCGGCGCGATGATGCTCGGGCGTTGCCATGCGGACCTCCTCGAAAACGGTGCGAGCAAAAGCAAACGCGGCGCGGGCCTCGGCGGCGGCCCCCGCGCGCGCCGCCAATCGACCGGCCAGGGCGGCCAGGCGCCAGGCCGTCGGCCGGCGGGCCCGCGCCTGGGCCTCGTGGGCCAGTCGGTTGAGCCGCTGGGCGAACGCGGCCGGCGCTTCCCCACCGGCGCCGGCGTCCCCCTCCGCGAGGGCCAGGAGAGCCCGCGCGCGGGCGATCTCAGGATCGTCGGCAAGCTCCGTCGCCGGAGCCCGCAGCTGCTCCGCCTCCGCCAACGCCCGCTTCGCCTCGGCCAGGCGACCGGCGTCGGCCAGCGCTTCGGCGAGCGCGAGAGACGCGCTCGCGGCGGCCGTGGGCTGCCCCGCGTCGCTGAACAGCCCCACGCTGCGCCGGTAATGCCCCACGGCCGCGTCGATCTCCCCTCGCCGGCGCGCCAGATCACCCTCGACGAACGAGGCCGTCGCTCGCGTGCGGCTCGCACGCCCCTCCGCACCGAGGCCGAGCGCCCGATCGAGCGCCCGGCGCGCCGCTGGCAGTTCGCCCAGCTCGACGAAGAGGTTGGCGGCGTTCACCAACGCCGGGACCAGCTCCGCGGCCGCGCCGAGGCGCCCGAGCTCACGCACCGCGCGCGCGGAGGCCGTCAGCGCTTCGCCGTAGAGGCCTTCTTCGATGAGCAAGCCGCCCAGATTGAGCGCCACCGCGGCGACCGTGTGCAGGTCGTTCTGCCCTGCGGCGATCTCGTAGGCGCGCCGGTAGGCTTCGCGTGCTGCGCCTTCATCCCCCGCGAGCTGCGCCAGCAGGCCGTCGAGATAGGCCCGCCGCGTCTCGCCGACACCATGGCCGAGGGCCGCCAGATGCTCGCGCGCGCGAGAGAGATCGCCCAGGTAGGCGCTGGCCAGCAGCGCCGTTTCCCTGGCGAGCGGAAGCACCGCATCCTCCGCGGCCGACGACGACGCCCCGGCCAGCGCCGGCTCGACGATCGCCAGCGCCTCGGCGAAGCGTCCCGCCGTCACCAGCAGGCGTCCGAGGCGGGCCCGCAGGCCGGCCGCCGACAGTCCCCCGGCTTCGCTCTCGGCCAGGCCCCGCTCGAGCGCCCGCCGCGCGCCGTCGAGATCGCCGCGCCGGGCGAGGAGCCAGGCCTCGCGCTCGCAACCGGCCGCCACGTCGGCTGGGCCGGTCGCGGTCGCCCGAGCGGCGGCCAGAACCTGCGCCGCATCGTCGTACCGACCGATGGCCCCCAGGCCGGTCGCCAGCGCCAAACGCTCCGAAAACGTCAGCGCCTCCGGCGCGAGCGCTGCCACGCGCTCGAGCAGGCCGGCTGCACGCGCGTGGTCGCCGGCTGCGGTCGCCATGGCAGCCACGCCGCGAAGAACTTCCGCAGCCTCGCCCGAACGCCCGCAGACCGCGAGCGCGTCGACCCGTTTGAGCGCGTCAGCCCCACTGTGATCCTTGGCGCCGAGCGCCAGCAACGCCCGAACTCCCACCTCCTCCGCCCTCGCTGCTGGCACGCTGGCCAGCGCCACCCGACGGTGCGCGCCGCTGGGCAGCCGCAGCTCCCCCGCCGCGCCGAGGTCGATCCATCCGGCCGCCCGCGCCGCAGCTAGCGCCCGTGCCCCCTCCTCCTCGTCGAGCCCCGCCACCTTGGCGGCGTCGTCGTCGACGAGTGCCACAGCCAGCAACAGCCGCTGCGTCTCATCCGCCAGCGACGCCAAGCTGGCCCTCAAGAGACCGTCCAGGTCGCCGCTCGCATCGAGGGGCCCGAGAGGGTCGCCGGCGCGAAGGTTCGCGATGAGGCGGCGCGCGAGCAGCGTGACAAGCGCCGCGTTCCCCCCAGAGGTTTCTGCGACCGCGGCGAGCGCAGCGGCCGGCGGCTCCTCGTCGACACCGGCGGCGACCAGCTCTCGGATCTCCGACGGAGTCAGCGGCGGCAGCGCGATTTCCGCGGCGAACGGGCGCGCGATCGGCGCGCGCGTGGGGACAACCAGCAGCGTCCGTCCGGTCGGCGCCGCGCCTGCCACGAAGGCGGCCAGCGCCTCGGAGGCGGCCCCCTCGTCGAGAAAGAGACAGAGTGGGCGCGCGCGCCCGTGCGCCTCGATCGCCTCGGCCAGCACCGCCATGCGTGCCTCGACGGCGCGGCGTGCGTCGTCGTCGGGAGCCGGCGGGACGGCGCCGACGAACTGCTCCAGCGCCGCGACGTCGCCCCGCCATATGTCGACGGCCGCCAGCGTCCCGGCTGCCGCCGCGACCGCCACGTCGCGCGCGGCCGCCTCGAACAGCGTCCGCCGTCCGCTCCCTGGCGGCCCGACCAGCGCCAGGGCCGCGGCAGGCGCTGCCCCTTCGGCCAGCCTCTCCAACGCTGCTCGCAACGTGGCCCGTTCGGCCCGGCGCCCGACGAACATCCCGGCCAGCGGATCGCCGTCCGGATAGGGAACCTGCAGATCGACCTCGGTCGGCGTCGCCGCGCCGGCCCCGAGACGGATCACCTCGCGCAGAACGAGGCGCGCATGTGCCGGCCGATCGACCGGATCGGCGGCGAGCAGGCGATCGAAGAGACCGTCCCAAGCGGGGCCGAGCCCGGGGCGCACCGACGACAGCGGCGGAGCCGGCCCCGACAGGACACGCTCCGCCGCGCGCAGGCCGCGTCCGAACGGCGGGGTGCCGCTCCAGGCTTCGAACAGCGTCGCGCCGAGCCCAAACAGATCGGAAGCGCTGGTGCGCGCCCCGGTCAGCGCCTCGGGCGCTGCATAGCCGAGCGTGCCGCGCGCCGCACCGTCGCCCGGGAGCGCGGGACCCGACAGCCCAAAGTCGATGAGCACCGCGCGGGATGGGCCCCCGCCCGCCGCCGACATCCGCACGTTGGCCGGACAGACGTCGCCATGAACGATGCCCCGAGCGTGAAGGTGTGCGAGCGCGGACGCCAGATCCAGCGCAGCGCGCACGAAGAGCGCGCGCCTCTCCGCTTCGTCCGCAATGGTGGCGATCCCCTCGACGCCGGGGCCGACGATGCGGTCGGTGACCAGGTAGAGGCGCCCATCATCGAGCCGACCGATGTCGCGCAGGCGGACGACGCTCGGATGGGCCAGCGTCTCCAGCCCTCGGAACTCCGCCAGGGCGAACCGACGCCCGCGCAATCCGTCCGGGAACAATTTGATCACGCAGGCCGTGTTGGTCGTCGTGTCGATCGCCGCGAACGTCTCGCCCGAGGCCCCCGCGCCCAGGCGCTCGCCCACCCGATAGCGCGCCGGAAGCTCGGCCGCCGTCCGGCTGTCAACTATATTGGCGACTGACACTCAGGCAATGTTATTGCAATCACTAGCCAAAATGTAGATAAATATCTAAGTTGGCACTTGCGACGGTGCGCCGTCACTCGGAAATCACTCCGATCCTGGCGCAACCGCATCGTTTTCTCGCCGCTGCAGGCGGACGCGCGCGGTCGCCGCCGCGGCACGAATCTCGTCGTCGTCGTGGGTCGCGGCAACGAAGCTCAGGTACTGGTCCGCCTCCTGTCCGCCGAGGATAGCGATCGCCTCGATGATTTTTCGCATCTCGTGCCGATCGCGCAGCGACCGGGTCCGCGTCAGCTCGCTGACCGCTCGGCGATCGCCGAGCGCGATCATGACCCCCAGCGCGGCGTCGCGGGTCCGCTCATCGGGATCGCTGAGCAGCTTGAGCAGCGTCGGGACCTCGTCGCGCAGCTTCCGCTCACCGACGGCCCGGATCGCCTCGTCCCGCAGCTCGCCGCCGTCGGCCTGCAGCGCCGCGTGCACCACCCCGGCCGGACCTCGAGTGAGCTGACGGCGGGCCACGTAGCCGTCGATCAGGTCGCCGGCGATGCGCAGCACCAGCCGGTTCAGAATAGCGACGCGATCTGGCGCCGGCGCCTCCGGTCCCCTGCGCCTGAGCTTCGGGATCGCATAGCGCTCGCTCCCCCGCCCTTCGAGCTTGAACGATACGCCTTCGGGAGCGGCGGCGCTGCCGTCGTCCAGTTGCAGCCCGACGACGGCCCGAGCCTCGCCTGTCGCGCCCACCTCGACCACCTCGGAGCCGATTCGCGCCACCAACCTGGTCGCCGGTCCGTCCGCCGCAAACAGCCCCGTTCCGAGCAGGCGCCCGCGCAAGGCCTGCTCGAGCGGCCCGGCCTCGAGATGCGGCGTCTTGTCGTCCGGCGGCGTGGCGATCTGAACGTCGACCGCCCCCAGCGCCGGTTTCGGAGTCGGCGGCGGCGCGGCGGCGGACTCGCGCCGATGGCAGGCGGCGAGCGCCAGCAGAGCGAGGAGACCGAGCGCGCTAGCCCGAGCGGACGCCCCGGCGGGCCGGCCGGGTCGACAGAACCGAACGATTGTCCGGACGTGTGCGCGGAACCGTTCGTGTGCGCGCGGTGAAAGGGATCGTGTCGGCATGCGGACGCCTCTGCAGAGCCAGGTCGACGATGCGCCGGACGACCTCATCATATCCGAGCCCCGCGGCGCGTGCGGCGCGCGCGAACCCGGCCCCCTCTGACAGATCGCAGTTGGGGTTCACGTCGATGATGTAGGGGGTGCCGTCGGCCGACAACCGAACGTCGAGACGGGCGTAGTCGCGCAGCTCCATTGCTGCGAACGCCGTCTCGGCGACCGCGGAGATCCGGGCCAGCGTCGCAGCCGGCAACCCCTCGCAAGGAACCGGCTTGGTGCCGCGGAATTCGGGCGAGCTCTCGTCCCACTTGCCGTCGAAGGAGACGATGCGTGGGCAACCAGCCGGCATCTCCGAGAAGTCGATCTCGTGAAGCGGAAGGATCTGAACGCCGCCGTCGGGACGTCCCAACAGCGAGACGTAGATTTCGCGCCCCTCGATGTAGCTTTCGACCAGCGCAGGTTGAAGGTAGCGGGCCAGCACGAACGTCACCTGGCGCTCGAGCGCCGCGCGGTCGTGGACGACCGAGTCGGTGGTGATCCCGACAGAGGCGTCCTCGCGCGCCGGCTTGACGATCAGCGGGAACGGCAGTGCGATCTTCGAGACGTCAGAAGTGGTCAGCACAGCCGCGTCGGGCGTCGGCACGCCCGCGCCCCGCAACACATCCTTCGCCTTGTGCTTGTGCACGGCGAGCCCGAGCGTCAGTGGAGACGACCCGGTGTAGGCCAGCCCCGCGCGCTCGAGCAGCATCGGCAGCAACGGCTCGAGATTGCTCGCGCCGTCGATCGACTCGCAAAGATTGAAAACCACATCGGGCGCGAACTCCGCGATCTGTGCGATGGCGCCGTACAGATCACTTCCGATGCTGACCGTGCCTACGTCGTATCCCGCGTCGGCGAGAACCTTCGCAACGCTCTGCGCCGTTCCCAGAACATCGGCGCGCGCGCGGTTCTCCGGATCGGCCTCAGCCCCTTCGTAGTCGCGGTTGTGGACGACCAAAACGCGCGGCTGATCAGCAAACTTCACGCACCAATCATTCTAGTGATCCCATTCCACTTTGCAATTGAGTTGGCGTGAAACGTCACCTTCAGTTCGGTGCCGAGCTCGCGCGCGATGTGCGCGGCGAGGATCTCGAGCGGCGGCGGCGCGACGCCCAGACGTGCAAGCGACGTGACGCGCGAGCCAGCAAGACCGCAGGGAACGATCAGGTTGAACGCGTCGAGATCGGTCGTGACGTTGAGCGCGAAGCCGTGGATCGCAACGCGCGATCGGATATGCACCCCGAATGCACACAGCTTTTCGTCATTTGTCCACAGGCCTGGCGCTTCGCGACGGAACTCTGTCGCGAAGCCAAGCTCGGCGAGCACGCGCCCGATCGCGCGCGCCATCGCGGTCATGTGATCGACCACGCCGCTGCGCAACCGCACCACCGGGTAGCCGACCAGCTGTCCTGGCCCGTGGTAGGTGACGTCGCCGCCCCGCGACGCCTGCTCGACCGACAGACCGCGGCGGGCGAGCTCGGACGCCGATGCCAGAACGTTCGTGGCCAGCGCGGAGCGGCCGCGCGTGATGACCGGATCGTGCTCGCAGAAGAGCAGCGTCTCCGGTCCCTCGCCCGACAGAACCGCCGCGCGCAGGCGTTCCTGCAGCGCGGTGGTCTCCCCGAACGGCGCGCGCCCCAGCCAACGCCAGACGGCGTCCAGCGCGCCCTCCCCTAGCCTTCGGCGATCTCCGCGAAGAAGTCGGCATCGACGAAGTCGACGCTGACCATCGCGTTGATGACCCCGACGCCGTGACGGATACAGGTCTCGGCCAGCGCGGGACCGTCGGCGATCTCGATCGGCGGCCCAGGCGCTTTCCACGCCGCGATCGCATCCTCGGCCAGACGTCCGGCCAACATCAGCAGGCCCTCGTCCTGACCGCGCTTCTCGATCCCGACACGCAGCTCCCCGATGGCGCGGCGGCCGCCTGACGACGGCCCGAACCTGAGGCCGATGAGGCAGCGCGACGAGCGTCCGCCGCGGCCCCGTAGCGCCTCGACGTAGACCGTCTCCTCGATCCGCTTGACGAAGGTCGCCGGGCCGAATCCTTCACGCTGCAGGAGGACGCGCGTGAGCGCCTCGAACGCCGACGCCGGCAGCTCGCTGAGCCGCCGCTCCAATGAGGCGAGCGTCCGCTCACGCAGCGCGCGCTTCGCCTCGCCGAACACCTGTTCGGCACGTTCGAGCTCGGCCTCCGGTGGGCGGCGCGAGAGCGCGAACAGCCCCGCGCCCGCCGGTCGGACGCGCGGACGTGTCCCGGCCCGCAGCCGCTCGCGCGGCTCGGCGGCCAGCGCCGTTCGCATCACCCGCCAGGCCTCGTTCGGCTCGCCGTGCACCAGACGGCGCCGCGTCGCCTGCTCAGCAATCTGCCGGACCGCGGTCCCGCGTCCCGGAGCCTGCCCGCGCATGATCTCCAGCGCGGCGTCGACCGGCGTCATGATCCGGCGTGGGCCCTGGTCCCCCGAGCCGGACGTCGCCGGAGCACCGCCTGCCTCACTGGACGAGGCCCCGCCGGCCGGCGGATCGCTCGACGAAAACGCCGGCGAATCCCCCGCGGGCGCAGAGGTCGCCGATTCTCCCGCCGGCGGTCGCGGCGAGTCGCCAAACTCTTCCGCCTCACCACGCCCGCCACGACGGCGGCGGCGGCGGCGGCGGCGGCCAGCCCCCAGCTCCCCCTCGGGACGGCGTCCATCGGGACCAGCTTCGCTCTTCTCGCCGCCCGCCTCGGCCGTTCCTTCTACTCCCTCTTCGTCTCCCTCGTCCCCATCGTCGGCTGCCTCGTCGGCGGGCGCGCCCGCACCTTGGACGGGCGCCGGGGCCGCGGTCTCGTCAGCTTCATCCTGGTCCATCGAATCCATCGCGCGTGGGACCTCCTCGTCGCCATCTGCGTCGTCGTCGCCCTCCAAGACTCCCGTTTCGGCCAGTGCGGCCGCCCGTGCTTCGGCCGAAAGGCCGCCGCCGTGGCTCGGCTCGTCGGCCTCGCCTTCGTCAGTTGAACCTTGCGGGTGGCCGGCCCGGGCAGGCGCCGCCGGCGTTGGTCGTCTCGCCTCGTCGCGTCCTCCCTCACGTGCTCCCTCGCGTCCTCGACCGCCGCGGCGGCGTCGACGGCCCCTGTCGCCCGACGGCGCCGATTCGTCCTCGGCGCGAGCGCGCTTGGGCGGCTCTTCCGGGGGCTTGGCCGCGGCCGCGGCAGCTGCCCGCTCCTCGGCGCTGACCTCCGGATAGCGAAGCAGACCGAAGATCCCAGGTTTCACCCGAACGAACGGGTTGCCCGGCGCCTTCTTGACCGCCCCGGTGAGCTGCGTCTGCATGGTGACTTCGGGCGTGCGGCCCACAAAGGTGAGGAGCTTCTTCCCGATCACACGCTCGGTCAGCTCTTTGTAATGTAGCGGCTTGCCTTCCAGCCGAAGGACTTCAAGGGCCGCTTCTAGAAAAGTCATGGCGCCCGTCTTTACCACAGATGAAGTTTTTTGACGCCTGCACGCGGCAAGGTTACCCGTGGAGGATGATCGGACAGCGCAAGATTGGTGTGCTCATGGGCGGTCTGTCGGCGGAGCGGGACGTCTCGATCCGCACTGGAGAGGCCGTGGTGGCCGCCCTCGGCGACCGTGGCTACGACGCCTGGCCGCTGTTCGTCGACCGCGACGTTGACATGGTGCTCAGGCAGGCGCGCATCGACGTGGCGTTTATCGCCCTGCACGGCCGTTATGGCGAGGACGGCTGCATCCAGGGGCTGCTCGAGCTTCTGGGAATCCCCTACACCGGCTCCGGCGTGCTGGCCTCGGCCCTGGCGATGAACAAAGTCAGGGCGAAGGAGGTCTTCCGGCTCAATAACCTGCCGACCGCGCCTGGCTATGTCGTCCAGTCGGACAGCGGCGAGGACCTGCTCGAGCTGCACGGGTCCTTTGGGTTCCCGGTGATCGTCAAGCCGGCGGGCGAAGGGTCGTCGCTGGGGATCCGGATCGCGCGCGACGAGCTGGAGCTGGAGGCGGCGGTCGAGCAGGCGCTGCGCTTCGATGACGACGTGCTGGTCGAGCGCTTCATCGAAGGGAAGGAGATTTCGGTCGCCATCCTCGAGGGCAAGCCGCTCGGCGCGGTCGAGATCGTCCCCAAGCGCGGCTTCTATGATTTTCGCAACAAGTACACGAACGGCCGCACCGAGTATCACCTCCCGGCGCGGCTCTCGCCGGAGCGCTACCGCTCGGCGCTGCGCCTGGCGACGCTGGCTCACGACGCGCTCGGCTGCGAAGGGACGACGCGCGTCGACCTCATCGTCAGCGACAAGGGGAACGAAATCGTCCTGGAAGTGAACACCCTGCCCGGCATGACGCCGGCCAGCCTGCTCCCCAAGATCGCGCACAGCGCGGGGCTGTCATTCGAGGATCTGGTCGAGGAGACGCTCAAGGGGGCGCGGCTGCGGGCCCACGGCCATCGGAGAGACCGGCGCGCCGTCCAGGTCAACTTCCCGGGACACGAGCGCCGCACCGGGTTCCTGACCGACGCACACTGATTGTATTCGGGAGACGTCGGGCGCTGCGCGCCCCTTGGTCCCCCCCGCCCCCGCTCGCTCCGCGTGACGAAGCCACGCTGCGCTCGCCTCTCTCGGTGCTGTAGACTCACAACGTGGCCCGTCGCTCTCGGAAGCAAGCTGTCGTCAAGCCGCCGGTCGTCAACGATCCGGCGAACGCCAAGCTGTTCATCAACCGCGAGCTGTCGTGGCTCGGGTTCAACGAGCGGGTGCTGGAGGAGGCGCGCGACGCCACGGTGCCGCTCGTCGAGCGGCTCAAGTTCCTGGCCATCGTCGCCTCGAACCTGGATGAGTTCTTCATGGTCCGGGTGGCCGGGCTCAAGCAGCAGCTCTCGGGCAACGTCGCCGAGACCCCGCCCGACGGGCTGACCGCGGCGGAGCAGCTCACCGCCATCAGCACCCGGGCGCACGCGATGGTGAACGAGCAATACCGCGTCTGGCGCACCGAAGTGTCGCCGGGGCTGTCCGAGGCCGGCATCCGTCTGCTTCGCGCGCAGGATCTGACACCCGAGCAGAAGGCGCCGCTGTCGACCTATTTCGCCAAGGAGGTCTGGCCGGTGCTGACGCCGCTGGCGGTCGATCCCAACCACCCCTTTCCGATGCTGCGGAATCGCAGCCTCAACCTGGCGATCCTGATGCACCGGGAGAAGGAGAAGGTGGCGCGCCGCGAGACCATGGTGGCGGTGGTTCAGGTGCCGTCGGTGCTCCCCCGCATCACCGAGGTCGCGGGGCCGGGGAAGTTCTCGTTCACGCTGCTCGAGGATCTGATCACCCTGCACGCAGGCGAGCTGTTCCCCGGCTTCCGGGTGCTCGGCTGCAGCGCCTTTCGCGTCACCCGCAACTTCGATCTTTCGATCGACGAGGACGAGGCCGACGATCTCTTGAAGACGATCCAGAAGGAGCTGCGCCGGCGCGAACGCGGCAGCGCGGTCCGGCTGGAGATCGCACACGACACGCCCGTCGAGGTGGTCACCTTTCTGAGCTCGGCTCTGCGCCTCGAGCCCGACGACATCTACATGTTCGAGGGGCCTCTGCACCTGGCCGACTTCATGTCCATCTGTGCGCGGGAGGATCTCCGCGAGTACAAGGACGAGCCGTTCTCGCCGCAGATCGTCCCGCCCTTGCAGGAATACGACGATATCTTTCGTGTCATCGCCCAGCGCGACGTGCTCCTCCAGCACCCCTACGAATCGTTCGAAGACGTGGTCGAGTTCATCTCCGAGGCGGCCGACGATCCCAACGTGCTGGCCATCAAGCAGACGCTCTACCGCACCAGCGCCGACTCGGCGATCATCCGCGCGCTCATCCGCGCTGCCGAGAACGGTAAGCAGGTGACCGCGGTCGTCGAGCTGAAGGCACGGTTCGACGAAGCCCCCAACATCCAGTGGGCCCGAACGCTCGAAGACGCCGGCGTGCACGTCGTCTACGGGCTCATCGGTCTCAAGACCCACTGCAAGGTGGCGCTGGTCGTCCGCCGCGAGGGGAACCGGATCAAGCGTTACGTGCACCTGTCGACCGGCAACTACAACCCCTCGACGGCGCGCGTCTACGGCGATCTCTCCTACTTCACCGCGCGCGACGCCTACGCCGACGACGCCGGGGCGCTGTTCAACCTGCTCACCGGCTATTCGTCGCCTCCGTCGTGGAAGAAGTTCGCGGTCGCGCCGCTCGGGCTACAAGAGCGGATCATCGCCCTCATCGACCGCGAGGGGGCGCTGGGATCACGGGGACGGATCGTCGCCAAGATGAACGCCCTCGTCGACGGCCCGGTCATCAAGGCGCTCTACCGCGCGTCGCAGGCGGGTGCGTCGATCGATCTCATCGTCCGCGGCATCTGCTGCCTGCGGCCCGGGGTCCCTGGCATCAGCGACAACATTCGCGTCACCAGCATCGTCGACCGCTTCCTCGAGCACGCGCGCATCTTCTCCTTCGAGAACGGCGGCAAGCGCGAGGTCTACCTGTCGTCGGCCGACTGGATGCCGCGCAACTTCCAGCGCCGGGTCGAGGTGATGTTCCCGATCGAGGACGAGGGGCTGCGCGATCGGGTGTTCGACGAGATCCTGGGCATTGCCTTGACCGACAACATGAAGTCGCGCCGGCTCGGCCCCGACGGCGTCTATACCCGCGTCCGCCCGGAGAGCGCGACCAACGGCAGCAATGGGACCAACGGTCCGACGGCGGGCGGCGCTGGCTCGAAGCCGCTGCGCAGTCAGTATCGGTTCATGGAGCTCGCGCGGGAGAAGGCCCAGGCGGGACCGGCGCTGCCGGGCGCAGGTGGCGCCTATCACGTCCGCACCACCCCCCCCACCCGCACCAGCGGGACCCCGCCAACGACGACGGCGCCGGTGCAGCCCGCGCCAACCGTGCCGACAGGCGGCCCTCTCCCCTCTTAGGTGGCTGGTCGGTTAGGTGGCTGGTCGGTAGGCCCTCAACAAACCTCGGTTTCCGCCGTATCATTGCGGTCTCCATGCGCCCTTCGCGTCGCCTGATTGCGATGCTCGCGCCGGTCGCCGCGCTGGCGATCTGGTCGCCGGCCTCGGCGTCGCTGATCCTGGCGCTCGATCTGCCGACGCTGGTCACCCGCGCCGACCAGATCTCGGTCGTCGACGTCGTGTCGTCCAAGGCGGCCTGGAACGCCGAGCATGACCGGATCGTCACCACCGTCGACGTCACCGTGGTCGACTGCTGGAAGGGGACGGCGGCTCCGGGCTCGCACCTTCAGATCGTGCAGCCTGGCGGCACCGTCGGTGAGCTGACCATGCGCATCGACGGCCTGCCGCACTTCGATCCGGGCGAACGGGCGCTGCTGTTCCTGCGCGGCAAGGCCGAGCGCACCAGCGTCGTCGGCATGGCGCAGGGAAAGCGCCCCGTGAGCCGCGAAACCGGCCGCTGGATGGTGAGCGCCCCCGACCGCCGCGGCGCCGACTTCGTGCGCACCACGCCAGCCTCGGGCTCGGTCTTCTCGGTACGGCCGCGGCCGCTGGCGGATCTACGCAGCGACGTGCGGGCCCTGGTCGGTGCCGGTGCGCCCGGCGGCGCGCGATGAGGCGGACGCGAGCGGGCGCGCTCGCCGTCGTCACAGCGGCGGTGCTCGTCGGCCCGAGCCGGCCCGCCGAGGCGTTCGTTCGCTATCTGACCGAGGTCAACGCGCCGTTCTTCTGGGCGCAAACCTCCGTACCGATCACCGGCTACTCCAACGACTTCACGCAGACCTCGATGACGACCGACCAGGTCGCTGCCGCGCTGCAAGGCGCCGCCGCGGCCTGGAGCAAGGAGACAAACGCCTGCACCTATCTGGAGCTCGTGCCGGCGCTCTCGACCGCGCCGACCCCGCTGGCCCTCAACGACGGACACAACTCCCTCATCTTTCACAACACCGTCTGGTGTCACATCGGCTCCAAGGGACAGTGCGACGTCGACTATGACGCCTCGGCTCTGGCCGTCACCACGGACACGGCCAATACCAAGACCGGCCAGATCTACGACGCCGACGTCGAGGTCAACCTGGTCGACTACCAGTGGGCCGACCTGGTGGACGATCCCACCCTGACGAACGACATGGATCTACAGAACGCGCTCACCCACGAGCTCGGGCACCTCATCGGGCTCGACCACAGTTGCTTCGATCCGCTGACGTCGAAGTCAGGCGTGCGCCCCAACGACAATAGCGGTCAGCCGCTTCCCGATTGCGCGACGGCCTCGGTCGACGTGGAGGCGACGACGATGTTCCCGTCTGCGCAGCCGGGCGACACACAGAAACGGACGCTGGCCCCCGACGATCTGAACGCCGTCTGCACCATCTACTCCGTCAACGATCCACCACCGCCCCCGGGGACCGACGTCAACGGCGGATGCGCCGGCTGCGCGACGGCGGGGCCGCCGGGCGACTCTGGCGCGCCGGTGACCTTCGGCCTGCTGGCAGCGGTTCTAATCGCTTGCCGCCGCCGCGCGCGATTCGCGGCGGACGGACGCCGCTGAGATGCGCGGACACCCCCGTTTTCTGGTCACCGCCGGCGTGTTGATCGCCACGGCTCTCTCCGCCCGGATGGCCCAGGCGTACGTGCGCAGCGTGAGCGAGGCTCAGATGCCGCTCAAATGGTCGTCGAGCTGCGAAACCATAACCGTCTATCTGAACGGATTCACCGCGATGACGCCGGACGAGGTTGCCAAATCGATCGGCGCGGCGGCCTCTGCGTGGGGCCCCGACAGCGTGACCTGCCCCGCCGCCACCGGGGACGGCGGCAATGGCCACCCTTACTTCGAGATCCTGCCGCAGCTGGCGACCGGTGGGTCGGCGCCCGCCGTCGTCAACGATGGCAAGAATTCGATCATCTTCGAGACAACGAATTGGGATGGGCCGTACGGCGCACTTGCCTACACCCGGGTCTGGAAGGAACCGAGCGGACACATCGTCGATGCCGACATCGCGATCAACGCCGTCCCGGGCATCGGGTTCGAGTGGGCCAACCTCGACCCCGGCGCGCCGTCGGGCGGCCATCTGCCCCTCGTCGATCTGCAGACGGTGATGACCCATGAGTTCGGCCACTTCCTGGGCCTCGCCCACACCTGCGCCACCTCCGGGACCGGCGCCGACGAGAACGACGCGCCCATGTCCGGCACCGACTACCTCGGACAGCCCATCCCCAGCTGTGACGACACCGGCGTGCCTCAGTTCGCTGCGGTGATGTGGGCCAAGATCGACGATGGCAGCAGCGCCAAGCGGGTCCTTTCGACCGACGACGCGCGCGGCGTCTGCGCCATCTACCCATCCGCGCAAGACCCGCACGCCTGCACCCAGAACTTGCCCGACGACGGCTGCGGCTGCGTGACCGCGGGAGCTCCATCGGGCCGGCTGGCGGCTCTCGCTCTGGTCGCGCTGGCGCTCGCCGCGCGCCGACGCCGTCGCGCTTAGACCGGGTCGAGGTCGACCCGCAGCTCGCGCACCGACGGCTCGCCGAGGGTGGAGCTGGGCGGGACGTCCAGCTCCCGATCGGCCGCGCGGTACCCAGGCGCCGAGACGGTGAGCCGCCAACGCCCGGGCGCCAGCCGCGGAAGACGAAATGATCCGGCGCGCTGAAGCTCCGCGCTCGCCTTGGCGCCCTCGGGGCCGGCAGCCTCGACCCGCCCACGGGTCACCGCGGCGCCCGTCGCCCGTGCGTGCGCCTCGCCCACGATGCCACCGGGGAACGGCACGGTGAGCGAAGCGAACTGCCCGGGCGTCGCCGCCATGGTGACGCGCGGATAGTCGGGGTGTTGCACCTCGATCCGCAGCTCGCCCGCGGGGAGATCGGCCATCCGGAAGTGCCCGCCCACGTCGGCCGAAGCAGCGCCGATCGGCGGGTCGGAGCGGCCGCCCATGGCGCTCTCGCGCGGCCAGGCGAGAAGACGCGCACGCCCGAGCGGACGCCCGCCGGTATCGCGCACCAGTCCCTCGAGGGTCGCCTCGGCGCGCGGCAGCCGCAGCGCGATCGCCGCCGAGGGCGCGCCTCCGCGCACGTCGACCTCGGCGCGAGCGCCACCGTGGCCCGGCGCGCTCGCCGTCAGACGATAGTGTCCGGCGGGCAGCGCGAGCGAGAAGGCGCCGGCCCCGTCGGTCAGCGCGTAGAGGCCGGCGGTGGAATCGTCGGCGCCCCCCGCAGCGGCGACGCGCGCCCCTTCGATCGGAGCCCCGCCCTCGTCGACGACGCGCCCGTCGATCGGAAAACCGTCGCGCAGCGCCAGGGCCCCCAGATCGCGGCGCTCGCCCGGCGCCAGCGTGATTTCGTCGGTCCGCATCGGCTCGGACCCCGCGTGCGCCACCTCGACCCGATAGCGCCCTGGAATGAGATCGTCGACGGTGAAGCGCCCGTGCGCATCGGCGATGGCGCTCCGGGTGCTGCCGAGCGCGCGCCCCACCCCCGACGGAAGCGCGGCCGCCTCGGCCGCCGGCGGCAGCGGCCCGGCCTCGACCGTCAGATCGTCCATGGCGCTCGCCACGCAGCGCACATGCGCCGACGCGGCGGGGACCCCGCGCGCGTCGGTCACCTGCCCCGCCACGCGCGCCCCGCGCAAGAGCTCGAGCTTGATGGGCGGCGTCTCGCCTCGCGTCGTATCGACGACGAGTCCGGCGCCGTCGCGCGATCCGAAGGTCACGGTCGGCGAGCGGCGCAGGACGTAGCCGGCCCGCGCCGCCGTCATCCGGTAGCTGCCGGCCGCCAGCGGCCCGATGGTGAACCCGCCGACCTTGTCCGTCCGCGCGACCACCGGCAGCGGGTCGTCCCCGGGCGGCAGCGCGGCAGACTCGGCGCGGACCTCGAATCCGGCGAGGCCGGCGCCGGCATCCTGAACGAGCCGCCCGGCGATCGTCGCGCCCCGCCAGAGCACCAACGGCTGCGGGAGCGTGACACCGTCGCGGCCTGCAGAGACCCCGTGAACCGTTGCCGACGCCTCGTCGCCGAGGAGCGCACGGAGGGCGTAGGCCCCGTCGCCGAGGCCGCTGAACGCGAACCGGCCGTCGGCGCGGCTGACTGTCTCGCGTCCCGGGCCGGACCCCTCAGCGCCGAGAGCCACCCGCGCGCCCGCGGCCGGCTCGTGCCCCGAACGCTCCACCCGGCCGAAGATCGAACGCCCCTCGCCGGCGACGCGAAGGACCAGCTCCCCCGCGGGCGCCGTCACGCCGGAAGTCTCGGCGGCGGGGAAGCCGGCCGCTTCCACCAGCAGGCGATACGTTCCGGGCGCCAGGCTATCGATGGAGAAATGCCCGTCGAGGTCGGCGGTGGCGCGCCCTGGGTTGCCGCCGGCGGATCCTGCGTCGGCGATGCGGAACGCCAGCACTCGCGCCTCAGGGACCGGGTGAGCGCGACCGTCGACGACCTGCCCCGCGAGGCGTACGCTCACCGCGGCGGGGACCTCCGGCGCCTCCGACGGGGCTGGCCCATGCCGCCGCCGGCAGGCTTCGCCCCCCCCGAAAGCAAGCGCCCCGAGCGCGACCCAAACCAGCTCAGGCGGAGCGCGACGCGCGCTTGCGATTCCCATCGGCCAGTGCTAAAGGTACCCGCCTTCCGGAGGGATTTGAAATGGCAGCGCAATGTGAAGTCTGCGACAAGCGGCGACGAGTGGCCAACAACGTGAGCCACTCGAACATCAAGACCAAGAGCATCCAGCGGCCCAACCTGCGTCGCGTGCACACCAAGCTCGCCAACGGCACCCGCAGCCACATCCGCGTCTGCGCGCGCTGCCTCCGCTCCGGTTTCATCGCGAAGGCCTAGCCTTCGTTTCCGCCAGAAAGCAGAGCGGCTCGGGCTACGGCGCCGCCACGCTTGGCGCCTGGCAGACGAACGACAGCGTCAGGGCGACGCAGTTCTGATAGTTGCTGATCGTCGTGGCACCGCTCATGAGTGAGGCGGCGCTGATCGGCTGCTGGTACGAGCAGGCGATCTGTCCCATCGTCCCGCATTTGGTCGGGGTGCTGCAGTCCTCGTCTCCGACCCAGATGCGCCAGGCCGGCTTGCTGGCCATCAATGCCGAAGCACTGACCGTCACCCCCGGCGGCGTGATGGTCTGGTCCCACTTGGCGGTGTAGACGTCGGTGACGGTGTCCGTCACGCCCGCGGTGGTGGCGCTGACGCTTCCGGACGGATTCTCGTACTCGCAGAAGAGATCCGGGGCCGTGCCCCCCTCGTCGCCGTGCAAGGGATCCCAGGTCCCGCCCCCTGGCGGGGTCGTCGAGACCTGCCCCGAAACAGCGACGATGGTCCACTGAGAGGTCGGATCGATTGCGCAGCTGCCGGCGCTGGAGCCGGAGCTGGAGCAGATCTCGCATGGCGCGCAGGCGGTGCACGCGGCACCCGCGCTGCCGCACTGCTTGGCGGTCACGGTGCGCACGCACTGTCCGTCGGAGGAGCAGCAGCCGTTGCAGGTGCCGGGGCCGCACTTCGTTCCGCCGGTGCCGCCGGTGCCGGCCATCATCCCACCGGTTCCTGGCGTGCCGCCCGTACCTTTCACGCCACCCGTGGCAGACGCGCCACCCGCGCCGATCATGCCGCCCGTCCCCGGCCCGCCTCCGGTCGCGGCGGCGCCGCCAGTGCCTGGCGTGCCGCCGGTCCCCGACGTGCCGCCCGTACCGGCTAAGCCCCCCGTACCGGTTGAGCCCCCGGTGCCCGGCGTGCCGCCCGTGCCCGGCGTGTCGCCGCCCGTACCGGTCACGCCACCAGAGGCAGGCGCGCCACCCGCGCCGATCATGCCACCCGTCCCCGGCGCACCGCCCGTGGCCGACGCTCCACCCGTCCCCACGGCGATCATGCCGCCGCTCCCAGTCGTCCCGCCGGTGGCCGGCGTCCCACCGTCGCCGATGTTGCCGCCGCTGGCGATGTTGCCGCCGCTTCCGGTCGCCGCGAGACCGCCAGCGCCGCTTGCGTCACGCTGGAGCTTCTCGCTCGTCGCGGCCAGCCCGTTATCGTCGACGCTGCAGCCAATCGAAACGGCGACCACCAAGGTCGCTCCCAAGAGCAAGCGCGCCGCCACGGTAGACGCTCCGCGCAAAGAGACAACACTTCGCATGGAGCCATCGTAAACCCCTCGCTGATCAGAGAAAAGTGCAAACGGCCAGAGCGATCAGGCGCGCGATCCAGGCTGCGCTGACCCGCCCCGTGATTCCCCGCGCGAGCGTCGCAACGAGCTGAAGCGCGATCGTCAGACCGGTCAGTCTCCCAGAGGGCGCGGTCACGGCGAGCGACACGATCCCGAGCGCGCCGGTCAGGACACCGGCGGCAAGTCGCGTCTTCCAGCGAGCCGACACCGATGCGCCCAGCGTGAGATCCTCTTCCAGAGAGCGCTGAAGGGCGCCCCGAAAGATGACCTCCTCCGCCAGGACAAACAGAGCGGTGCCGACCCAATAGGGGATGGCCGCGCCCGAAAAGGCCGGCACGGCACCGCGCTGGAACGCGCCCGTCGCCGCGCCCAGCAGCGCGCCGGCGATCGTCGAGACCGCCAGGCCGCGGCGATCGGGCACCGCGGGCGCGCGGCGGAGCAGCGCCAGTGCCACCAGACCCAGCAGGACCACCCACCCGAGCCGCATCCCGAGCAGCGTCGCGGCCATCGCGCCGTGCGCCGAGTCCGCCGCCGTGCCGAGTCCGCGCGCTCCGAGCGCGTAGACCAGCAACAGCGTCGCGGCGTCGGCCGCCCGCAGGCGCGGCGTGCGGACCGCCTCCGCGTCCAGGCAGATCTCGGCGCGCGCCACGCCGGCACCCCAGTAGGCGCCGGTTACGAACAGGTAGAGCGCGAGGCCGGACAGCCGTGTGCGCGGATCACCGGTCAGGACCAGGTTGTAAAGGCCGCCGACCAACAGAAAAGCGTAGATCGTCGCGGGGCCGACAGCGGTGGTCTGCTCGTCGGAGAGGTCGGCGCCACCTGCCGCCATCGCGATCGCCAGGAAGGTCATCGACACCGCGCCGCCTACGACCAGAAGCCCCGCGATGACGACGCTGCCGACGGGAGCCGGCGGCATCACCAGTGCCAGCGGCAGGAACGCAAACGCCGCGGCGCCGCCAACCACGACCGACCAGGCACGCGCCTTGGCGGCGAACAGCTTGCCAAGCGGCACAGGCACCGTGCGCAAGATCCAGAACGCACGCCGCTCGGCCTGCATATGAGTCAGCGGACCGATGGTGGCCATGTAGAGGGCCAGCGAGTAGGCCAGGCAGGAGATGCGCCCGAGGCTGGCGGTCGACCAGGTCCAGCCGGCCGAGCCGAAGATCTGTATCCCGACGAAGATCGCCGGCATCGCGATCAGCACCAGCATCTGCCCGCGATCGCGCGTGATGAGGCGGAGGTCCTTGGTCGCCGCCGTGAGCGGGCCCGCCCGACCGGACGGTGTTGGCGCAGCCTCGGCCCACGGGGCGCCGGCCTCCTCCCAGCCTCGCATGCCGGCGCGGCGGGCGACCGCCACGGCGAGCGACAGCGCGGCCGCCGCGACCAGACAGAGCAGGCCAAGCGCCGCCAAGGCAACCGCCGTCTGACCACGCACGACCGCCGCCAGCGGCGCGACGATCAAGCCGCCCGGCGTGAGATTCGCCCACCCGGCGATGGCGCCGAGCTTGGCCGCCAGCGCCGCCGGCGCGCGCAACACCCAGGTCCCGACCATCCAGACCGCCGCCAGCGCCAGCGCGGCCACCAGACGCAGGCCCATCCAGACCGTCCGCCGACGCGCCGGCGCGGCGACCCGCACGACGGCGAGCTGAGTCGCGTAGGCGAGCATCGAGATCGCGACCTGGACCGCGGACGAGATTGCCGCCGCCAGCAGCCAGGCCATGGGCGGCAGACGCCAGACCAGTGCGGCCGCAATCAGCACCGGGAACAGAAACAGCGCACCCATCGGATCGGTCACCGCGTCGGCGAGACCGCGGGCGGCGACCAGTGCCTGCAGCGAGACCGGACGCGCCAACAAGAACTCGTTCTCGGCCGAGCCGGCGCGGACCGCGTCGCTGCTGGCCGCCTTGGCGGTCAAGCTGCCGAGCGCCAGCGTCCCGGTCACCAGCGCCAGCGCCGCCGACTGCTCGACGAGGCCGACCGCGCCGACGATCGCCGAGAAAGCCTGCGAGAAGAGGCCGACGTAAGCGAGCGCGATGACGAGGCCGGCGACCGTCGCCAGGACCGGGGCGCGCCGACTTCCCCGGGCCCGAAGACCGTTGCGGAACGATCGCATGCGCGAGCGGATCAGCAGCGCCGCCAGCGGTCCGGCGCCGATCGGCTGCGCAGCGATCAACCGCCGCCCACGCGCGTGCCCTTGACCGGAGCAGCCGGGCCGGCGGCCGACGTTTCCGAGGTCATGCGCAGGAAGAGATCCTCCAGCGTCGTTCCGGGGGCGGCAGCGAAGCGGGCTCGCAACTCGTCGGGGGTTCCCACCGCCTGCAGCCGGCCCCTCTGGATGATGGCGACGCGGTGGCAGAGCCGCTCCGCGGCGTCGAGGAGATGCGTCGACAGGAAGATCGTCCGCCCACCGTCGGCGTACTCGGTGATGGCGGCGCGCATCTGTCGGGCGCCGGCCGGGTCGAGGCCGTTGGTCGGCTCGTCGAGGATCAGCACGCGCGGCTCATGAATCAGCGCCAGCGCCAGCGCCAGGCGCTTCTTCATCCCCAGCGAATAGGTCACGGTGTAACCGCGCGCGGCGGCACCGAGCCCCAGGCGCTCCGCGATGTCTCCCGCCCGGCGGCGGGCCTCGGCGGTGGCGATCCCGTGCAGGCCCCCGACCAGCTCCAGCGTCTCGAGCCCGGTCAGATACGGGTAGAGAAACGGTTCATCGGGGAGATAGCCGACGTCGCGTTTGAGCGCGACCGCGTCGGTGTGGCAGTCACGGCCGAGGATCGAGGCGCGCCCCGCGCTCGGCCGCAGGAGGCCCATCAGCAGACGGATGGTCGTCGTCTTGCCCGAGCCATTGGGACCGAGGAAGCCGACCACCTCGCCGGCCTCGATCCGCAGCGTGAGATCATCGACGGCGAGCGTGTCGCCGAACCGTTTGGAGAGGCCCGCGGTCTCGATCACGGGGCCGCGGCCGCGGCGGTGGGCCGCGCGACGACGGTCCGCAGGCGTTGCTCGCTGACGCGCAGCGGATCGGACCGCTCGTCGCCCCAGAGCGCCAGCCGCGCCAGATCGGTCTTCTGGGCGATCTCGGCGCCGAAGAGCGTCGTCACCACCTCGATCGGCTTGGCGCTCCCCTCGTTGCTGACGGAGACGGCAAACGAGATCATCGGGCCGTCGGCCCAGCCGAGCCGGCGCCGCGCCTCCGCGTCCTCGCACAGGGAGAGCGACCGCAACGTCTTGCGCACGTCGACGGTGCGCGCGATCGCCTTGTCCGATTCACGCAGGATTCTGAGCGGCTCGTCGCCGGCGAACCGCGCGAGAGCGGCCGCCACGTCGGTGCCGACCGGCAGCTGGGCGATGGTCTCCGACTCGGTGATCACGCGGCCGAGCGCGCGGTCGTTGTCGAGGACGCGCTCGACCTCCAGGATGTCGATCCCGTCCAGCGAGACGCGGGCCAGGCGGCGCGCCACCTCGTCGGGCGGGAGGTCGTCGACCAGCTTCACGTCGAGGATCTCGCCCAGCGACGGGATCCCGAGCCCGAGGGCCGGCCCGAATGACAGCTCCGGCTTGGGATGAAACCCGACCGAGTAATAGATCTCGAACCCTGCGCGCCGAAAGATGCGCGGCAGGTGGCGCACCAGATCGAGGTGCCCGAGATAGACGACGCGCCCCAACTTGGTGTAGCGGACCCGGTAGCCGTGCGGCTTCCCCTGCACCGACCGCGGCGGCGGCCGCGTGGGGTCCTGCACCGGCCGCGGCTTGGCCGGAAGAGCGATCGCGTGGGATCCCGGCGAGCTTTGCTCGACGGGACCCATCGCGGGAGGGTTTGGGGACCCCTTGGGGGTCCCCATGTCGACAATCGCCGAGGATTCGGGCGAGCTTTGCTCAACGGGAGGCGCCGCCAGGGGAGTGGGAGCTCCCCAGGCGTTCATGCGGCGCAGGTAAAACAGCCGCTCGCCCTTCATGGCGTCGAGGTCGCAGGCGATGCCGCAGTCGTAGCAGATGAGCTTGTCCTTCGCGCCCGCCTCGGCCGCCGCGACGCTGCTCGGGTGCAGCAACTTCTTGTACGGCTTCCCGCACGGCGGCGAGAGTCGATCCTTCAGCGCCTTGCGGTACTCCTTGGCCAAGAAGTCCGGCTCGAGCCCGATGTCGATATGGCTCCAGGGAAGCCGCGCCGTCACCGGCAGCGTGCCGAGCGACCGCGCGGTGTCGAATCCCGTGCGCGGCGAGGTCTCCGCCACCGCCTGCTCCCACAGATCGATCCGCAGCGCATCGTCCCAGCTGTCGAAGCGACAACCGAGCCGGAAGGCCGCCTCCAAGAGCTCGCCCGCGCGCCGATCGCCGCGCGAGAAGATCCCTTCGATGTGGGATTGCTGGTTCTCGTGCATCTTGAGGTTCACGCGCAGCGCGCGCGCCCGCTCGGCCAAGAGGCCCTGCTTGCGGGTGGTCTCCGCCTCGCTGTCCATCGCCGCCCACTGAAACGGCGTGTGCGGCTTCGGCACGTGCGTGGAGACCGAGGCAGTCACCTGCGCGCCCCGCTGGTGGCGCCGGCCGATCTCCTGCACGCGCGCCGCGGTCTCCACGATCCCCACAACGTCTTCGTCGGTCTCCGTCGGCAGGCCGATCATGAAGTAGAGCTTCATGCGCGAGAAGCCCCGCCCGAACACCCGGTGGGCCGACTCGATGATGTCGGCCTCGGTGACGTTCTTGGCGATCACGTCGCGCATCCGCTGCGTGCCGGCCTCCGGCGCGAAGGTGAGCCCGCCTGCCCGCACGCTGGCGATCTCCCCCAGCAGATCGTCATTGAGCCCGTAGGCACGCAGCGACGACACCGAGAGCGACACCTTCTCGGGCGCGAGCTTGGCCATCGCCGCCTTCACCAGCGGCGTCACGCAGGAGTAGTCGGCCATCGACAGCGACGTCAGCGCCGTCTCGTCGTAGCCGCCCTTCTTGACCCCTTCGACCAGCGCATCGATCACCGCCACCGGATCGCGCTCGCGCACCGGCCGGTAGATCATCCCCGCCTGGCAGAAGCGGCACCCCTCGGTGCAGCCGCGCGCCACCTCGACCGCCATGCGGTCGAAGATCGCCTCGGCGTACGGGAGCGGCGAGTCGTCCGGGAACGGGAACTTGTTGATGTCGGCCACCAGCACGCGACGGGGGCGGGCCGGCACGCGCGAGTCGAGCGGCGGGCCGACCACCAGGAGGCCGCTCTCGGCGTCGAGCTCCGTCGCGTAGAGCTCCGGGACGTAGAGCGGAAACCTCTCGGCCAGTCGGCAAAGCCGCTCGCGCCGCGGAACGCCCGCGCGCCGCATCTCGGCCGCCTCCCGCACCAGCGGCGGCAGCGCCTCCTCCGCCTCACCGATGAAGAAGGCGTCGATGAACGGGGCCAGCGGCTCCGGGTGCGTGGCCGTCGGACCGCCAGCGATGATCAGCGGCGCCCGATCGTCGCGATCGGCCGCCCGCAGCGGAATCCCCGCCAGGTCCATGATGGCCAGCACGTTGGTGTAGGTCAGCTCGTACTGCAGCGAGAAGCCGACCACGTCGAACTCTCCCACCGGCGTCGCCGTCTCCAGCGTCACCAGCGGCAGCCCGCGCGCGCGCAGCTCCGCCTCGCAGTCGAGCCAGGGGGAAAACACGCGCTCGCAAGCGATCCCGTCGGTCTTGTTGAGAACGCCGTAGAGGATCTTCGTCCCCAGGTGCGACATTCCGATCTCGTACACGTCGGGGAACGCCAGGCAGATCCGCGCGGTCACACCTGCCGGATCCTTGCGCGCCTCCTGATACTCGCCGCCGACGTAGCGCGACGGCTTTTCGACCTTGCTCAGGAACGCGGCGTAAGGGTGCTTGAACAAGATTCTGATCCTCGACTCAAGCTAGCACGCCCGGCCACGCCGCTATTCATTGCCCTGGAAGACGTAGACGAACTCGGTGCCGTATTCGTCGCCCGCCTGCGGGAAGGCCCAGCGCCCGACGACCTCCTTGATGCAGGGATCGAGCGCGCGGAACTGGAGCGGCCCGTCGATGGCGGTGTGCTTGACGCGTCCAGAGATCCCGATCGTGACCTTCACGCTGATCTTGCCGTGCGTGAGGCTGTTGTCGCGCAGCAGCGCGCGCTGGTAGCAGTTCTTGATCCCACCGCGGTTGTTGTTGATGACGCGCGAGATGTCAGACTGCGACGGCGCCGGGCGGGAGATGCCGCTGCCCCCGGTGATGTTCATGTTGTGTCCGCTGTCCCGGTAGCGGGCGTTGGCCGAGTTGTCTGCGACCGGCGGCGGCGGCGGCGTGCCGCTCGCCGGCGGTGCGGTCGGGGTGGACGTCGCCGCGCCTCGACCGCGCGCCTGCGGGTGCCCCTTCCCCCGGCCGCGCGGTTCCGGTGCCGCTTGCTGCGGCGTCGGAGCGACGGCCGGCGGCGGCTCGGCGGGCGCGGGTGGCGACGGCGGTGGTGGGCTGTCGACGACTCCGGCCAGCGGATCCGTGACCGCCTTCGCCGGAAGCGAGGCCACGGGCTTGGGCTTCTTCGCGACGTTGAGGAAGAGGACCACGCAGACGGCAGCGATGACGCCCAGGAGCGCGAGGATGATGTAGGTGGTGCGCTGGCGGGCAGCGGGCGCCTCACCGGAGCTGGGCTGCCAGCCGACCACAGCCTCCGAGGAGAGCAACCGCGGCGCGCGTCCGGCTCCCGAGGCGGACGCGAGGTTCAACGTGTTGAGGACATCCGACTTGTCGGCTCCGGCAGAGGCACCATTCGACGCCGACGCCGACTGGTCGGAGTGCACGACGCCGTTCGTCCCGAGGCCATGCAGCATGTGCAGCTGCGGTGCCGGCGTCTCGAGCATCGAGGAGGGGTCGATGTCGAGCCCACCGTCCAGAGCTCCCGAAGCTCCCGATGAGACCATCGGCGCCAGGTCGGCCAAGCTGATTGGTCGTGCCACCGGTCCCGTGGGGCGACGGCCGCCGGGCGGCGCGACGGGCGGCGGCAGCTTCAGCCCGACGCCGGGACCGATTGCTGAGCCAACGACGGGGTGCGCGCCGGTCTGGCGCGCCGGTGCCGGCGCCGCGGCCGCCGCCAGAGGGACCACCGGGGCGGTGGGTCGGCGGGGAGCACCTGGAAACGGTGGCGGCGGCGGTGGCATCGGCGCCGGCGTCGGCGGGCGGCGGCGCGCGGCCAGATCGTGCGCCAACGCCGGAACCTCCGCCGGCGGCTTCCAGCTTCCGAGCTTCTCGTTCCAGACATGGAGATCGGCGTCCTTGGAGAGCGGCGCCACCCTGTCGATGAGCTGCTTGCGCGTGAACGGCCCTGTGCGATTGCCGTCCAGCGCCATGTACCAGGCGACGCCGTCGTCGGCAGGCGGCTCTGGCCGCGGCGCGACCCGGCGCTCGATCGGCGCCGTGGCCGGTGGCCCGAGCGGCGTGCGCGGCACAGCGGGAATGGGCGGGCGGGCCCCGGGGGAGGCAACGGAAGACCCGACCGGCGAAACGGGTGCCGACGGCCGCCGGATCGGCGCAGCGCCGGCGCCGGCTCCCTCTTCCCGCACGGTGATGATGTTCGTGCAGGATTTGCAGCGGACCTTGAGAATCTTCCCGCGGACTTTTTCGTCCGCGATTGAATACTTGGTCTGGCAGCGATCGCAGACGAATTTCATGCAGTTAGAGCTTCCCGGCTCCGCAGCAAACCGTGCCCGGAACGTCGCGCGAAATTATCATCGAAGGGTGAGGAATACCATCGCCCCAATGCCCAAAGCGATGAAGGTGGCGAGGACGATCCAGCTTCCTCGAGACCGGCGCCCAATCGGCCCAACCTCCGGGGCTGATTCGGGGCTGGCGACGCTCGCGGCCGCGGGTCTCCGGGGGGCCGGAAGCGCGACCGGCGTCGAGACGAGAGGCGCCCGGGCCGCGGACGGTTGAGGGGGACGCCGCTCTCGTTCAGGCTCAGCCGCCGGTTCGATGCGCATGCTCAACGGCGCGCGGCGGTCGAAGTCGAGCGCCTCCTGATCATCAGCCGCCCCCTCCCCGCCCGCTGCCGCCGCACCGGGCGCGAAGAGCTCGTTCATGTAGATCGCGACGCGCCGGTTTCCGCTGCGCAGGCCGCTCTCGTTCAGGAACTCCTCGAGATCGTCGTGCATCTCCTGCGCGGTCTGGTAGCGATCTTGGGGGCGCTTCTCCAGCGCCCGCATGACGATCAGCTCGAGCGCGGCCGGATAGTCGCGCCGGATCGCCGTCGGCGGCTGCACCCGCTCGCCCACGATCCGCTTCATCACGGCGTCGGCTGGACCCCGGTAGAGGCGCTGACAGAGCGTCAGCTCGTAGAGAATAATCCCCAACGCGAAGATGTCCGAGCGATGGTCGACCGTCTCGCCGCGCGCCTGCTCGGGTGACATGTAGGACGCCTTGCCGGGAAAAATCCCTGATTCCTCGCGCAGCTCGTCCTGCGCGCGGGCAATGCCGAAGTCGACGATCTCGGTCTGCCCTTCGTAGCTGACCAGGATGTTCGTCGGCGAAATGTCGCGATGGACGATGCGCACCACCTTGCCGTCGGCCTCCTTCCGCTCGTGGGCGTAGGCCAACCCGGTGGCCGTCTGCCTGACGATGTGAATGGCGTACTCGAGCGGCAGGTAGCGATCGACGGCCAGCCCGCGCTTGACGATGTCCGCGATCGTCTCGCCGTGGATGTACTCCATGGCGATGTACTTGAAGCCCCCCTCGTCGGCGACGTCATAGACGTGCACGATCGCCGGGTGATTCAGCTTGGCGGCGAGGCGCGCCTCGTCGAGGAACATGGCCACCACGCGCGGGTTCTTCGCATAGCGCGGCTGCAGGATCTTGAGGACGACCTGCTTCTCGAACCCGCCGACGGACTCCTGGCGCGCGATATAGAGCTCCGCCATCCCGCCTGAGGCCAGGTGCCGAACCACGGCGTAACGCCCGACCTGTCGGCCGACCAGATCGCCGGGGTTCGCCATCGGGCGCGAATCCTATCCATAAAACGCCCGCCCGGCTTTTGATTTGTGGTCATTGCTTTCCCCTTCGGGCGCGAGTTAGGAATGACCCGGCCGTGCACATCGTGCTGCCTCGCGACGCCTCGCTCGACGGGCACCTCGTCGACGGCGCGATCGGCTACCTGACGCTGACGACCGGGATCGCCTTCGCGGCCGCGCTGGCTTTCCTGTTGGCGGCGATCTTCTTCCACCGTGCCCACGCGAGGCGGACGCGGGGCCAGCACACCCACGGGAACCGGCCGCGGGACCGGGCGCTCATGTTCACGGTCGCGCTGGTCATGTTCGTGGCGATCGACGTGACGCTGGCGCTGCGGACCTCGCGCGATCTCGAGTCACACTTTTGGCGCTATCCGGACGCCGATCCGAACGCGCTGCGGGTCGAGGTGACGGCGCAGCAGTGGGCCTGGACCTTCCGGACCGCCGGCCCCGACGGCCGCTTCGGGACGCCCGACGACGTCGTGACGCTGAACGAGCTCGACATCCCGGTCGGGCACCCCATCTACCTGAAGCTCCGCTCGCGCGACGTCGTGCACTCGCTCTACCTGCCGAACTTCCGCACCAAGATCGACGCCATCCCGGGAATGACCACGCGCATCTGGTTCCAGGCGACCGAGCCCGGACGGTTCGAGATCGCCTGCGCCCAGCACTGCGGCGTCAACCACTACAAGATGCGAGGCCTGCTCACCGCCCGCCTGGAGCCCGAATACCGCGACTGGCTGGCGCGCGCCGAGACCGACAGCCGCCTCCGTTATGATCCGGCCGCGCCGGCGACGACGGGCGCTTGGGACTGGGAGACCGGCAAGTGAGCGACCGCGAAGAAATCGCTTCGGCTGAAGGGCAAAACGGGGAGCAGGAGGAGATCCCGCCAGCGCCCACTGGATTTCTGCGCCGCTACGTCTTCTCGATCGATCACAAGGTGATCGGGCGGCAGTTCCTGTTCCTGGGCCTCGGCTTCCTGGCGATCGGCGGGCTGATGGCGATGCTGATCCGCTGGCAGCTCGCCCGCCCGGGCGCGCCGGTGCCGATCGTCGGCAAGCTGCTGTTCGGACCGTCGGGCGGCGTGATCTCGCCCGTCGCTTACACCGCGCTCTTCACGATGCACGGGACGATCATGATCTTCTTCGCGGTGACGCCGATCCTGATCGGCGGCTTCGGTAACTTCTGCCTTCCGTTGCTGATCGGCGCGCGCGACATGGCGTTCCCGCGGCTGAACATGGCGTCGTTCTGGACCATGTTCGCCGCCACGGCCATCCTGACCGCGTCGTTCTTCGTGCCGCTCGGCCCGCCCGAGGCCGGCTGGACCGCCTACGCGACGCTCTCCACGACGATCGGCGCTCCCGGACCCGGCCAGACGCTCTGGGTGGTGGCGATCTACCTCAACGGCGCGTCGTCGGTGATGGGGGCGGTCAACTACATCACCACGGTGCTGCGGATGCGCGCGCCGGGGATGACCTACCTCCGGATGCCGCTCACCGTCTGGGGCTTCTTCCTGACCTCGATCCTGAACGCACTGTTCGTCCCGGTGCTGGCGGCGGCGATGGTCCTGCTCTTCTTCGACCGCGTGCTCGGCACGCAGTTCTTCATCGCCGGGACGACGCCGGGCGCGGGGGGTGATCCGATCCTCTACCAGCACCTCTTCTGGCTGTTCGGCCACCCGGAGGTCTACATCCTGATCCTGCCGGCCTGGGGGATCGTCGGCGACCTGCTGGCCTTTTTCGCCCGCAAGCCGCTGTTCGGCTACCGCGTGACGGTCGGGGCGCTGATCGCCGTGGTGGTCCTGTCGACGGTCGTCTACGGCCACCACATGTTCACCACCGGCATGAGCCCGCTGCTCGGCGAGAGCTTCATGCTGTTGACCATGATCATCTCGGTGCCGACCTCGTTGATCGTCTTCAGCTGGCTGGGGACGCTCTGGCGCGGCGCGATCCGGATGGCGACGCCGATGCTCTTCTGCCTGGGGATGGTGTTCACCTTCGGCGTCGGCGGCCTGACCGGCCTCTACCTGGCCGACATCACCGCCGACATTTACCTGCACGACACCTACTTCGTGGTCGGGCACTTCCATCTGATCATGGCTTCGGCCCTTTTGATGTCGCTGTTCGCGGCCGTCTACTTTTGGTTCCCCAAGATGTTCGGACGGATGATGAACGAAGGGCTCGGCAAGCTGCACTTCTGGCTGACGTTCGTCCCGCTCAACCTCGTCTTCATGGGGCAGCTGGTGATCGGCTACGAAGGGATGCAGCGGCGGCTCTACGACCCGTCCGTCTACGACTTCCTGAAACCGCTCCTGCCGCTGAACCGCGGGATCTCGCACGCCGCCTACCTGCTGGGCGCCGCCCAGCTCATCTTCGTGGTGAACTTCTTCGGAAGCCTGGCCCGCGGGGCGCGCGCGGCGGCGAACCCCTGGGAGGTCGGCACGCTCGAATGGACGGTCGCCTCGCCGCCGCCGCACCACAACTTCGATCAGATCCCGATTGTCGTGCGCGGGCCGCACGAGCTCAGCCACCCGGCGGCGCGCGCGCTGGGGCGCGACTGGCTGGGACAGGCCGAGGTGATCGAAACCGTGCCGGCCCCGGAGCCGACTGCCCCGACGTCGACGGAGCCGGCATGACGGCCGCACCGACCACGGCGTCGCGACGGCGCGAGATCGACGCCCAGGTCGGGCTGGTGATCTTCCTCGGCGCGACCGCGATGCTGTTCGCGGCGCTGCTGCTGGCCTACGCCATCGTTCGCTCGCAGGCGCCGAGCTGGCCCCCTGCCGGCGTGCCTCCGTTCCCGCGGGGCGCGGCCGCCGCCAACACCCTCGCCCTCGTCGCCGCGAGCTGGGCGCTGCGGCGTGGCGCCCCCCGCGCTGCACTGGCGTTCGGCGCGGCGTTTCTGACCGCTCAGGCGTTGCTCTGGCGGCACCTGGTGGCGATCCACCTCGGTCCCAGCGCCGGTGCGCTCGGCGAGGTCTTCTTCGCGCTCTCGGCCCTCCACGCGCTGCACGTTCTGGGCGGCCTGGTGGCGCTGACGCTGACGGGTGTGCGCCGGCTGCGCCTCCTGACGATCTACTGGGACTTCGTGCTGGCCGTCTGGGTGGTCGTCTACGTCGCGGTGTGCCTGCTGTGAGAACCGCCGCCGCGCTGGTTTTCGTGTTGTTGGCCGCGCCGGCCTGCACGCGGACAGTGACGTTGCCTGGGGCACCCCCGCCGTTCACGGCGCCGGTGACGCTCGCTGGGCGCGTGGTGGCACCCGCCGCGCTCGAGCATGGGCGCGAGGTCTTCACCCACTACTGCCGCCCTTGCCACGGCGACGCCGGGGACGGCAAGGGGACGGCCGCCGCGGGTCTCTCGCCGCCGCCGCGCGATCTGCGCCTCGGTGTCTACAAGTTCGCGGCGGTCGCCGCCGGCCAGCTCCCCAACGACGCCGACTTCGTTCGCACCATCCGCTACGGCCTGCACGGCACCGCCATGCTGGCCTGGGATGTCCCCGAGGCGGAGCTCGATGATCTCATCCAGTACTTGAAGTCTTTCGCTCCAAGGTGGCGGACGGAAAGCGCCGGCGAACCGCTGGTTGCCTCGCCCGATCCGTGGTTCGGACGCGAAACAGAAGCGCTCGTCCGGGGCACCCGCGTCTATCACGGCCTGGCCCAGTGCGCGGTCGCTTGCCATCCCGCCTACGCCACCAAGCCGGAGATCTATGCGTTTACCAAGGAGCTGACCGGCAACGAGGTGCGCGAGTTTCGCCCCGACCTCTACTTCGCGGTCGCCAAGGAGAGCGACTACGGCGTGAAGATCCTACCGCCCGACTTCACCTTCAACGACCTGCGCGGCGGCGACACGCTCCCGGACATCTACCGGGCCATCGCCTCGGGCATCGGCGGCACCGCGATGCCGACCTGGAAGACCGTCCTGCCCGAAGCTGACCTCTGGGCGATGGCCCACTACGTCCGCTCGCTGGCGATGCTGCGCGACAGCCCCGAGGCGGGCGCGCTGGAGCAGCGCCTGCGCGATCAGCCCCCCTGGACGCCGCCGCCGCTGCCCCCGCCGGACGCTGGCGCCGACGCCCCGCCGTAGACCGAGCCGATCGCGACTACCGCGCGCGCGACAGCTTGCGGATGGCGATCGCCACCGCGAAGAAGATCGCCGGCGGGACCAGCAGGAAGATCCCGACCAGACGCAGGGCGGCGCCGAGCGTCGACGACTGGCCGAGGCAGTTGGGGCAGAGCGCCCAAGCCGGCCGCGCCAACAACGCCAAACCGGCGCCAACGATGACCGACCTCACCTTCATCGCACGCGTGCCTGAAACGCGGCCTCCAGCATCAGCACGGCGGCGGCGCCGGCCGCCAGAATCAGCGCGATCAGCACCAGTCGCGCCGCCGAACGACGGCGGAAGTCGGCACGCAGGCACAACGTCAGCACCAAACCGACCTTGACGATGAGCAGGCCGACGAGAGTGGTCGCGCGCGACGGCCCAGCGCCGTCGAGGCCGGCCACCTTCAGCTCGGCGGCCGTCAGCGCGGCCAGCGCCACGAATGTCAGCGGCGTCGAGCCGAACCGCCCGCTTCGTGACCGTTCTGGCGCAGCCGTCGTCATCGGGTGGGCATCAGGTAGAGGAAGGTGAAGATCGGCATCCAGGCCAGGTCGACGAAGTGCCAGTAAAGAGCAAGCACCTCGACCGTCCGGGGCCGCGCGCCCCGGAGCGCGACGGCGAGCAGACAGACGACGCCTGCCGCGACGTGCAGGCCGTGATAGCCGGTCAGCGCGTAGAACGTGCCTCCGTAGAGGCCGCTGTCGACCCGCACCGGATCGACGGCCACCCAGAGCCGCCGATACTCGGCGAGCTCGCCCCAGAGAAACGCCAGACCCAGACCGGCGGTCGCTCCGAGCCAGCCGAGACGCGCGCGCCTCCCGCCCGCGCGCACCGCCTGCGTCATCGTGAAGGCCGAGGCCAAGAGCGCGAACGTCATCGCCGCCGCCAGCCCCAGCCCGAGGTGCGCGCGTGGATCGGGCCAGGCGGCGGCGCGCACACGCAGCACCCCGTAGGCGATGAACAGGCCGCCGAACCCCATCGCGTCGGTCGCCAGGAACGTCCACATCCCCGCCACGCCGACCCGCGGCTGCCCTTGAACCGTCGGCGCCGCCACGGCGCCTGTCGCTGTTTGGCTCATCGACGCCCCGTTCCTCGAGTCTACTGGCCGCTCACGAACGCGGCGAGCACCGCGTCGACCAGATCGAAGTAGCTCTTGATGGCCGGGGCCGCGCCGACGTCCGAGGGGGCGCTCGCCAGGCGGGCGTGCCCATTTTCGGCGACGAAGCGGGCGAGGCTGCTCGGGTAGAATGACTCGACGATCACCAGCTTCACGTCCGACTTGCGCATCAGGGCGATGAGCTGCGCCGTGTGATTGGCGGTGGGCGGGATCCCTGGCTTCGGCTCGATGTAGCCGACCTCTTGCAGCTTGAGCCAGTCGGCCACGTACGACCAGCTCTTGTGATAGGTGACCACATGGAGGCCATGCAGCGGCGCCGCGGCCTTGTCCCAGGCTGCCTCCTTGGCGTCGAGGCGGTGCTCGAACGCGGCCAGGCCGGCCTGATAGCCAGCGGCGCCCGCGGCGTCGAGCTCGCTGAATCGCTGCGCGAGGACGCGCGCGATGCCGCGGGCGTTCTTGGGCGGGATCCAGTAGTGCGGATTGCCGAGCGGGTGGATGTCGCCGAGGGCGCGCAACTGGTCGGCCGGGATGTTCGGCACGTCCTCGACCTTGATCCCCGTCGAAGCGTCGATGTTTCCCGGCTGCCCGCGCTGAATCCGCACGTTCCGTGACTGCTGGACCAGCGGGGGGAGCCAGCCGATCTCGAGGTCCAGCCCGACGTAGACCAGCGCGTCGGCGCGGTTGAGCGTGAGCACCAGCGAAGGCTTGGCCTCCACGAAGTGCGGATCCTGGTAGCCGTGAGAGAGCGAGGTGACCTCGAGCCGATCGCCGCCGACCTGGCGGCACAGATCGGCCAGCGTCTCGATGGTGGCGACCACCCGCAACTTGGCCGAAGCACTCCGCGCGGAGAGCGCGATCGCGCCAGCGAGAAGAAGAGCCGTGAGCTTGGATCCGAGGCGCATGGGTAGATCTCCTATCAGAATGGGTGAGCGCCGTGCGCGCCCATCGCGTACTCGACCTGCAGGAACCCGACGGTGGTCGCCGCCACGCCCGGGCCGCCGAGCTCCTGCGCGTAGAGGCGCAGCCGCGAGAACTCGCTCGGCGCGAAGGTGAGCGAGGCGGCGCCGCCGTAACGCCGCGGCACGTCCGGCCCGCTCGGCAAGCCGGTCAGATCGAACCGCGCTCCGAGGTAGAAGCGCCGGGCGATCTGCACGACCGCCTCGCTGTAGCCGGCGCCTTCGGTGCCGCCCCCGTCGGCCAACGTGCGGGCGTAGAACTCGGTGGTCCACTGGAGGCTGGCGTAGCTCTGGACGACGTTGGCCGGCTTCCACTTGTAGTAGAGATCGGCGCCGTACAGAAAGCTGCGCGGACCGTCCACGTTTACGGGGACGCAGGGGGCGGCGGTCACGCAGTCGACCGACCGGCCGGTCGCGAAGTTGAGGCCCACCAAGAGCGAGTGCGACTCGGCGAGCTCGAAGAACTGCTCCAGCTCGGTGGTGTAGGTCAGGTTGGAGGGAGTGAGCCGCGCGCCGCCTCCAAAGGTGGAGAGGCCGGCCAGATTGTCGGGCGCCGCGATGCTGAACGCCTCGACGTAGAGCGCGGCGAACCAGGGGAGCGGCAGCAGCACCGAGGCCTGTGCTCCCGGCCCGCGCAGTCCGTCCTCGCCGAAGAGCAGCGCGGTCATCAGTGGGCGTCGGGTGAAGTACTGCAGATGCAGGTGCTGGGTGTTGTTGCGTCCGAACTGTGAGCGAAACGTCCCCGCCTTGATCTGCAGGTTCAGCGGCAGCGAGGTGGTGACGAGGTACGCCTCCTCGACCTCCAGCCCCGCGAGGTTGGGGATGGTGAGGAACACCGCCCCCTCGAAGTAGGGATCGATCGCCGACTGCGCGGCGAGCTCGATCTCCTGGAGGCCGAAACCTTGCCGGCTCACCGACGGATCGTCGCCTGCCGGCGGCAACCCGAGCGCCGCGAAGTCACCGGCGTGCGCGCCGTAGTATCCGAAGCTGCCGTCAAGGATGAACGAGAGCGCGGGGTTGAGGAGGCTGCCGCCGGGCGCGCGGACGCTCTGCTGCGAGGCCCCTTTTTCTTCGCCGGCCGTGGCACCCGCCGCGGTGCCCTCTGGCGCAGGCGTCGCGCCTTGAATCGACGGCGCGGCGGAGCCCGCGGGCGTCGAAGCCGATGTCGTTGCCGGCGTCGCTGCAGCTTTGGCGGCGGCGTCCGCCGCCATGGCCTTGTCGAGCGCACTCTGGTCGATCTGCTGCGCCAACAAGCAGACGATCGCGAGGCTAAGCATCGGGCCCGCCGGATGCGCTTTGTGCGCTCTGGCGCGCACGGCGGCGATCGCGCTCGGCGCCGACGTAGCGCCAAGCGAGCGCCGCCGCCAGCAGCGCTGCCGCCATGGCCGTCTCGGTCGCGCCCACCGGCAGCTCGCCCCGGAACGAAACGGCGTAGCCAGCCACGCCTGAGAAGGCCCCGAACGCCGTGGCCAGCACGAAGCAGAGCCCGATGCGCGCGGTCAGCGCCAGGGCGGTCATCGCCGGCAGCACGCTGAACGCGAACACCGGCAGCGCCCCCAGGGCCCGCGTGCAGAGGGCCACGGCCAGCCCGACCGACACGAAGAGGAAACCGTTGAGCGCGCGTACGGGCATCCCCTGCACCTCGGCGCCCAGCGGATCGTAGCCGACGAACAGCAACGCCCGCCAGAGGACCAGATGGCCTCCCAGCAGAACCACGGTCGCCGCCCCGACCCAGTAGAGGTCGGCTGTCTGCACCACTACGGCGCTGCCGAAGAGGATGGTGGCCAGGTCGTGGGCGTCCTGGGTGATCCGATCGCCGATGATCACCGCACCTGCACCGCTGGCGAGAAAGACGAACCCCAACATGCTCTCGCGGGTGAGGTGCAAGCGGACGGGGTTCGCGATGAATACCAGGGTGGCGAGCAGGGAAGCGGCAATCGCCCACAGCACAGGCTGAAAGAGCGGGGAGGTGATGACATGCCCGCCCGGCCCGGCGACGTGACCGGCGGCGTGGCCCAGCGGATCGATGACGGCCGGCACCCAGAACGACAGCGCGACGCCGAGGGCGGCGGCCTGGGCGATGGCTGACGACGCGAACACCATCCGCCGCAAGACGACGTGCACGCCGAGAAACCCGAGCAGCGCCCCGGCCAGGCCCCCCGCCAGGATCGCCTCCTTGAAGATCCCAATATTGGCGAAGAACTCGTGCCAGGTCGCGCCCGTGTCGCTCACGACTTCTCCTCTTCCTGAGCCCGGCGTCCGACGAACCGGGCGTAGATGTGCTCGAATTCGGGCGCGGACCGCATCGCTGCCGCGGTGGCCGCAAACGCCACCCGGTGATCGCGATCGAGGAGCAGCGCGTGGTCGGCCCGCTCGAGGCCGTCCTCGACCAGGTGGGTCACCATCACGACGGCCGCGCCGCGCAGCTGGCGAATGCGTTGGATGAGATTGAGCACCTCCTGCTCGGCGGACGCGTCGAGAGCGGCGGTCGGCTCGTCGAGGAAGACGAGATCGGCGTCGGTCGCGAGCGCCCGCGCCATCAGCACGCGCTGCCGCTGACCGCCTGAAAGGTCGCGCAGCTGCCGCCGCTCCAAGGTGCCCACGCCCGCCTCGGCAAGGGCAGCTCGAGCGCGACCGAGGTACGCCCGCGGATTCGCCAGCGTCACGTTGCCGGTTCCCTGGAGTCCCATGAGCACGAAGTCGAGGACGGATACCGGGAATATTGCGTCGAGGGCGGACTGCTGCGGAACGTAAGCGAGGCGGAGGCCCGGCCTCCGTTCGATCGCGCCAGCGACTGGGCGGGAAAGCCCGAGGGCCGTCCGGACGAAGGTCGACTTGCCGGCGCCGTTGGGCCCGATCACGGCCCAAAGCTCCCCGGCGCCCACGGTGAACGTGAGCGGCGGCAAGATGGGGATTCCGTCATACCCGACGGTGAGCGCCTGAACCTGCAGGAGGCTCTCACCGGCAGGCAGGTGCCGAGCGGCGGGGGGAGACGTTGTTGGGGAGCTGCTCACCGTCGACAAACCGCCGACGACCCTACCATTGCATCGGCGGCCGGGAACGTGCGCATCCCCACCACGCCGATGCGAGGCGACCCGTGAACCATCGGCGCGGTCGGCGCGCCTGTTGCTTTTTGACTCATCCGCGCTCGTCGCCGGTCGCTCGTCGCTCGTCGCTCGTCAATCGATAGCATGAATCACTTCACGCAGTGATGCGCGATCTCCTCGGGGTTCTGAGCGGCCCGCAGGCAACCCTCGAGATCTTCCCCGAGGCGGATCGCGCGGCAACGGCGCAGATCGTCGCCGAAGCGGCGCGCCAGCTCCTCCTGCCAGCGCGGCACCAGCTCCGGATCGCGGAACCCCTGCTCCTTGAGTTCCAGCGCGACGAGGCGGTCCAGGATGGCGCGGCAGTCGGCGGCGCTCGCGGTGTGCCGGTGGCAGCCGCCGAGCGTGGTGAGGCCGGCGACCGCGCTCAGCGACAACAGGCGCCGAATTTGACCGCTCCCTCTCATCGATAGAAGTGAACCCGGATCGGCGGCGATAGTGCGGCGATCGGATCGCCGGAGGGGCCGCGCGCGGCGCCGAACCGCGTGGAGAGCGCGCATTGCAGCGCCGCCCGCCCGAAGCCAAATCCCGGATCTTCGAGGACATCGACCCGCTCCGCGCGCCCGTCGGCACCGACGGCCACACGGATCACCACGGTCTCCTGATCGACCTGGCGCGCGTCGGCCTCGGCCGGCCAGGGGCAGTTCCAGGCGGCCCGGTCCAGCGACACGGGGCGCGCACGGCTGCGCGCGGCTACGTCGCCGGTGCCGTTGGGGGCGACGACGCCGGTGGCCGGCTTGCGGTTCGTCCCCGTTCCGGTGGTGGTGCCGCCGGCGTACGAGGGGCCCGACCCGACGACGAACGCCGAGCCCGTGAAGTCGACCGGCGACGTAGAGGCGGCGGCGATCTGTCCGGCCTGCGCCGGCACGGCCGGCGTGTGATGCGTGGCCGCCGTGTGGACGTGCTCCCGGAGCGCCGGTTCCGCGACGCGCGGCGTGGGCGACGTCTCGGCCGGTGGCGGCGGTTTGGGCGGCGGTGTGAGATCCACGGCGCGCTCGGCCGCGATCGCGTCGTGCACGCGCGCCGCCATCTCCGCGCAGATCGCGGCGCCCGACCGGCTGAAGCGCCCCACCACCAGAATCGCGCTGGCGTAGAGCGCGACGACGCAGGCGCCACCGATGGCGAGGCGTCGCACCCGCCCGCCGGGCTCACCCGCGAACACGAGGTCGACGATGCGGACGTCCCCCTGCCCTTGCCCCTGCCCCTCGCCCGAGGTGTCGTTGATCTCGGACATCTGCTCGCGGTCGCTCATGCCGTCATTGCCGCGGTGACGCCGGGGCGTCGGGGAGCGCGCCGAAGGCCACGCGCGTGATGCCGACCCCCTTCAGCTCGTCGAGCAGGTGGACCACCTTGCGGTGCGGCACTTCGCCGTCGGCCTGGATGACGGCGCGCAGCTCGGGGTTCCCGGCGAAGGCGCTCCGCGCGTGCAACGCGAAGTCGGCGTCGTCGGTCACCGCCGCGCCGTTGACGAGCATCGGGCCGCGCACCGGCAGGATGATCGACAGGACCACCTGCACCTCCTCGCCGTGGGCCGCGTGCGGCAGATCGAGCGGGACCGCCGGCGTCACGATGATCTTGGCGGTCACCACGAAGATCACCAGCAGCACCAGCATCACGTCGACCAGCGGCGTGACGTTGATGCCCTGGATGAGCCCGCCGTTGTCGCCGCCGCTAGAGGAGGCCACCTTGCACCTCCCGCAGCGCCGGCGCCGCGCGCGGTCCGCGCGTGTCGTCGGCGACGTAGGCGAGGACCAGCTTCGACAGCACCTCGGTCCCCGACAGCAGAGACGTCACACGCCGCTGCAGGAAGTTGTAGGCGGCCACGGCCGGCAACGCGACGGCGATCCCGACGGCGGTCGCCACCAGCGCCTCCGCGATCCCCGCCATCACCGCCTGAGAGGCCACCTGCCCCGCAGAGGTCGCGCCGTGGCCAGGAGCGGCGTGCCCCAGCTCCTCGAAGGCGTGGATGACGCCGACGACCGTCCCGAACAGGCCGACGAACGGCGCGTTGTTGCCGATGGTGGCGAGGAACGCCAGGCCCCGCTCGAGCCGACCGCGCTCCAGCGCCGCCGCGCTGTCCATCGCCTTCTCCGCTGCCTCGCTGCCACGATCGGCGAGCCGCAGCCCCGCGTCTGCCACCCGCGCCGCCACCGCCGGGCTCGCCTCCAGCAGCTGGCGGGCGCGCGCGAAGTCACCGGCGCGCAGCTGCTCGTCGAGCATGCGCGCCAGCGCCTCCAGGTTGCCGGCGCGCTTGCGCAGGTAGAGCCAGCGCTCCATCGCCAACGCCAGGCTCGACATCGACAGGGCGCCCAAGAACCAGAGCACCCACCCCGCGCCCGAGGCGAGCAGGACCTCCTTGACCGATTCCATCGCGCTCATGTTGAAGGTCCTTTCACTTCCACGTTCTTCAAAGCGGTGACGGGTAGTGCCGCGCCACGTAGCAGAGGCCGTCGGAGTTCAGGTGCCCCTGGGTGCTCTGATCGTAGGTCGAATAGTCGTAGTAGTCGCGCAGCCCCTGGCAAGCGTCGGTTCCCGTCACGTGGGGGACGCTCTGTGGATCGAATGCCATCGGACCCACGAACTCCTGGTGGACGCTCGTATCCGGCGCGATGCAGTAGCGCCAGCTCAGCTGGTTGCCGAGCGCGTCCTTGTACTGCGTGAAGTCGTCGCCTTTCGTCATTTCGAGGGTCACCGTCGGGTAGGTCACACCAATCCCTGCGGGTCCCATCCCGGCCACACGCGCCGCGAATTGATCGAAGTGCGCGGGCGTGTCGTGAAGGACGCTGTCCCAAAAGGGATGGTCGGTGTGGATGGTCACCTGCCCAATGACGGAGCTCCCTTGCTGGAAGAAGATCCCTCGCGCGTGTTCTTCGCCGGGAAGCGGCGTCCCGCTGTTGTCTGGCGGCGGATTCTGACAGTTGACGTACGAGGTCGGCGATTTGAAGCAAAGGTGGAAGGGCACCGAGTCACCGGCCTGCGGCCACCCCTTGCCGGGGCCGTAGATGTTCGCGTCGCACGTCTGGTTCGGCGACGCGGCGGTGGGACAGGTGCAGCTCGTGCCGTTGAAGGTGGCCGTGCCGACGTAGAGCACCGCGCAGCCGTCGGCGACCATCTGCGCGTAGTCGGCGAGGCCGGGCGCGTCGATGTTGACGTTCATGGCGCTCGTCGTCGCGGGGATCGTGTCGAAGCCGAACGCGTACGGCGTGGTGCCGCTCGTGTCGAAGGCGGCGTTGTTCCCGGCCGGGTAGTTCTGCTTCGACAGCGCCGCGAGCGGCACCGCCTCTTCGCCGGCTCCGCCCTTCCCGGGCAGGTAGCGTGAATCGCTGTGTGACAGATCGACGGCCCAGGGACCGGTGACCTTGGCAACTGTTGGTTCCGTACATGATTGGTTGCCAGGCGTGACGTCCGGCCCGTTCGAGAGCGTGATGTTGTCGAGCGTGACGAGCAGGCGGGTGAAGTGGACGTTCCATCCGTCCACGAACGCCGGATCACCGTCGTTCGCCGGGGGGAACGGGTAGCCGGTGAGCGCCAAGACCTCGCCTGAGGCGGCGAACAAGATCCCGCCCGGACCCGGATCAGTGGGTGGCGTGAAGGCGGCCAGCGAGGCCGTCCCGCCGTCCGCGCCTCCAGGCGATCCGCCGGTCCCGCCCGAGGCGGGCGCGCAGGTTTCGCTGCTCGCGCAGGTTATGACGAGCGATTGCTTACTGGAGCAAGACCCGACCAGGAGTGCCACTCCCGCGGCGAGGAATCCCGCCCACAACCTGTCGACCGTTCTCATTCTCTCGATTCGCATGTTCTTCTCCTTGATTTGTTCGACCGTGCTCGTTGCTTGGTTCACATCGCGTCGCTCCACGAAAATTCGTAGGGCGCGATGGAACGAAGATTCGAAAAGAGGTTCTGCCCCGTCGGCGCGTAGGCGGGCACGCTCGGGTTGTCGCTGAAGACGTAGCCGCCAGTGCTCGCGTCGGAGGGCAACAGGCTGAAGTCGACGTCGACGAAGAAGGGGCGCGGATCGACGCGCAGCAGAAGCCCGCCGATCTTCTCGATGGTCACCGGGTCCTGGATCGGCGAGACGATCCGTTGCTTGCATATCGAGTTACCGCCGCCGCTTGCGGTGCTCGCCGGGGCGTGGTTGGCGCCGATGGTGACCGTGCCCGTGAACGGGAACGCCGCCGCCCCTTGCGCCGCCGTGCCGGAGATGACCAGGATCGGCGTCGTGTCAGCCGCCGCATTGACGTCGCCGCCGGTGAGCCAGACCTGCTCGACGAGCGCGGGCGGCTCTGTGATCCCGAGGGCTAGTGCTGGGAACGGCTGCGGCGCCGGGTTCAGCAGATCGACATCCAGCGCCGAGGTCTCCTGGGCGACGTAGGTGCCGGTGAGGTAGCAATCCGTCGCCTGAGCCCCCGAGGCCGGCGTTGCTTGATCGAGATAGACAGCGCCGATGTGCAACGTGGCGCGCGTGAGAACGACCTCGAACGCGCCCGAGGTGAATGACAACGGCTGACCGGCGATGGCGTCTGTCGGCCCAGCGGCAGCGACGGAGAAGACCACGGTGTCGCCGCCGGTTTGTCCGACGCAGGCGACGCAGAGGAGCGATCCCAAGGCAATCATCCAGACGCGCATCAGACGCCTCCGAAGGTGATGGCGAACGTCGCGAACAGACCGCGCGGCGCGCCCGCCGTGAAGGTCCGCTCGGGGACCAGCGTCGGCTGGGGCTGGCTGTGAAAATCGGACGCGTAGTTGTACTCGCCGAGCCGATACTGCGTGTCGAGGAGGTTGGTCGAAGTCAGTCGGAGCTGGAAGTTCGCCCACGACAGGCTGGCGGACGCGTCGACGGTGAAGATATGGCCGCTGACCTGTCCGTAGGGGAGCGGCCGCGGTCCGACGTAGGTGATCCCCGCGCCGATCGTTCCGCGGATCGACTTCCCGCGCAGCCTCCAGGGGAGCGCGCGAAACAGCGCCGAGTCCGAGCGCAAGACCAGGTCCGGCACGTACGCCACCGCCTCGCCGTTGTCGTTATAGGTGGCGCGGACCAGCGTGAGGTTCGCCGACTCGTCGAAAAATGACCCGGTCCAGCGCAGAGCGCCGAGCCACCCGGAGCGCGTCGTCCCGACGCCGATCACGTTTCGCCCGGCCGTCTGGTCGAAGATGAGGTCCTTGTCCACGACCGTCTGGAAGAACACCGAGCGGGCGACGAGCAGCGTGTTCTTCACCGCGCCCGTGTAAGCGACGCCCGCCTCGTAGGCGACGATGTTGGCGAACGGCGCCTGAACGTCCTGCGTGATGTAAATGGGATCGACCGAGCGAACCCCACGTCCGTAGCTCGCGGAGAACGAAACCCCGCGGAACGGGCCCGCGATGAGCGACGCCCGCGGCAGGATGGCGATTCCTGAGGTAGCGGTGACCTCGTCGGGCTCGCGCGGACGGCCTTTGTCCTGTTGCGTGAGACAGCTTTGGTCGATGGGCGGGTTCGTGGTCGAGGGGTGGCTGACGGTTTGCGCCGCGCAGTTGTTGTGCACGTCGTAGGTCAGGATGTCGGCGCGGGCGCCACCCCGCAGCGAGAGCCACCGGAACGGCCGAAGGTTCGCGTCGCCGTAAAGGGCGATGTCGCCAATCTGCGCGTCGAGGTTCGTGTCCGTCTTGTAGGGGACGCCGGTGGCTGCTTCGAGACGTTGCTGCGTTCCCACGGCCTGGTCGCCGCGAGCGAAGTAGCCAAATTCAATCTCCTGGCGCAGGCCGAGGAGGTCGCCGTGGAGCCGCGCGGCGCCGCGCGCCCCGATGGTCAGCTCGTGGACGTTGAGGTCCAGCATGTCGCCCCGCTGGTCGTGCAGGCTCTGCAGCGGCTCCTGCACGTCGAGCAGAAAGCCGGTGAAGTCCTCGAGCAGACGCATGTCGCGCTTGATGAGGAACAGCTGCTGCGAGAGTGTGGTATCGCCCGGATGGCTCTCGATATCGGCGGCGATCGAGTACCGCGAGGCGTCCCCTCCTTCCCGCACCGCCTGGCGTGCGAAGCTCGACATGTCGTAGCTGTCGTAAAAGCCGATCTTGCCCGACGCGTAGTCGTCCTCCCGGATGATGCCGGCGGTGTGGAAGTGTGTCGTGTAGGCCTGAGTCGTCAGGCGCCAGGACCCGGCCGCGCCGAACCGTCCCTCGTACTGTCCCATCGCGGATCCACGCTGGGCGTCTCTGTTCTGGCCGAAGCCGTCGGTCTTGTAGATCTCGGCGCCGCCGAACGTGTGGGTGCTCTCGCCCGCCGGTCCCCAAAGCCCCAGCACCCGCTCGGTCCCAAAGCTGCCTCCTGTGTAGCTCGCGGTAAGCCCGCGCTGGACGAGACCGAGCTCGTAGTCGGCGCTGCCCGCCACCGCGTAGTTGCCCTGGTGGGGATCGAACGGGCCCTCGAGCACACGCAACGACTCGACGAGCTCCGGGATGATGAAGTGGGTGTCGGCGTACCCGTTGCCATGCAGGTTCCCACTCTCGTTGATGGGGACCCCGCCGACGGTGAATTCGATGTCCTGTCCTTCCCGCGCGTCGAAGCCGCGCATGAAGACCTGCTCGGCGTGCCCCTCGCCTCCCTCGTTGGTCAGCAAGATTCCGGGCGCCAGCTTGAGCAGCTCCGAAGCGTTCGCGCGTGGGATCTCGGCCAGCTCCGCCACGCGAATCTGGAAATCGGAGACCCCGCGACTCACAGCCGGACGGCGGCCGAACACGTTGACGTCGAGCGCCGCCGGTCCCTTCGCCAGCGCGGGGGCGGGGGCCGCTTCCTCTGGAGGCGGCGGCGCGGGCAGCGGAATGGCGACCGACACCGGCGCGCTCTGGGGCGTCGCGGAAGAGGCGGCCGGAGGTGGTGTCGGAGACGGCGTGGACGCCGCCGGTGGTTTCGGTGCCTCGGCGGGCGGCGGCGCGGCGGCCGGCTCGAAGTGAAACAGCAGCTGGACCCGGCTCGCGATCGGCGCGCCGTCCCGGAGCGCCGGCCGAAAGCGCCAGCTCATCGCGGCCTTCAGGGCGGCGCGATCGAGCGGCGGGGCCACCCCCGTCGTCAGCTGGACGCCGCTGACGTCACCGGCCGCTGTGATCGTGGCGGTCACCGCCACGTCCCCCGTCGCCCCCTGCGCCTCGATCGGGTACGGGGGCCGGCTCTCCTCGAGCACCACCGGCGGCTGCACATGCAGCGCCTCGGCTGCCGGCGGCTCTGCACGGGCGACGCCCGGCGCTCCCCACACCAGCGCGCACACGCCGAGCGCGCTGGGGAAGACGAGCCGCGAAAGTTTTCGGACGTCGAACGAAGCGTGACGAGCCAACGGAAGCCTCCAGACTCCAGAGCAGGGGCGGCGCGAACGCAGCGCGCCGCCAACGGCGATGAGGCGGCTACCGGGTGATTTCCCCGATCAGCGCGCGACGAGACGAAGCCCGGCGCTTGGCCGCCGGGGCGATGTCGATCTCGTTACGCCGACGGAGGTGAGGTCTTGGGGGCGCTCGCCAGGACGAACGCCCGCCCGCGCCAGGAGACAGTGGACGGCGCCGGACAAAGCCCCGGCGCCGGAGGTGGTGTGCTGCTTGCGCTGCCGATCGACGGCGTGCAGGAGCTCCCCTCGACGGTGAAGGTGATGCCGCAATGCTCGTGCGCGTCGACCGACTCGGCGTCGCGCGCGCGAAACGCGTCGTTCGTCCGCTGCGACGGGAGCTCCGCCGGTGCCGCGACCATCGCCGCGACGTGCGTCAGCTCGCCGTGCTCGGCGCAGCGGAAGTGCCGCACCGTCATCTCGTGCGAGATCGACAGCAGCTGGGCGACCATCGCCGACGCCATCACCGCGACGGTGAACGACTTGATCGCGGCCGAAGCCCTGTGATTTCGAGCACGTAGACGCATGGGCGACTCTCCATGAGGTAAACGAGTCGAGGTCACCGGTCAAGGACGGAGGCTTGACAGAAGCGCGAACGCAGCGGAAGACCAACCGGTGAGCACCCCCGCCTCAGCGGATTCCTCCGAGCGTTCTTCCCCGGGTTCCTCTTCGGGTTTTTCGAGCAAATTTCGCCCCCGACCCCGACCGGTGGCGGCGCGACTGGCGGGCAATCCCCTCATCTGGGCGGCGCTGCTGGGCCTCCTTTTCGGAGTGCCAATCTTTCGTTCGGTCACCCGGCGCCTCGGTGCCTCGCCGGCGATCCTCGGCGCCCTCCCCGCCTTCGCGCTGACCGATCAGCGCGGGCAGCCGTTCGGCACGCGCGAGCTCGCCGGCAGGGTTTGGGTCGCCGATTTCATCTTCACCTCCTGCCAGGAGGCCTGCCCGCTGCTCAGTCAGAAAATGGCCGAAGTTGGCCGCCGGGCGCGCAAGCTCGGGCCCGACTTTCACCTGGTCTCCATCTCCGTCGATCCGGCACGCGACACGCCGGCGAAGCTGGCCGAGTACGGCGCGCGTTACGGCGCGAACCCGATCGCCTGGTCCTTCCTCACCGGCCCCGTCGACGCCATCGAGGCCGCCGTCGTGGGCGGCTTCAAGGTCGGCATGGGCAAGGAGAAGATCTCCACCGGCGGCGACGGCGCTGGCGACTTCTGGCAGATCTTCCACGGCGAGAACCTGGTCCTGGTCGACCGCCAGCTCCGCATTCGAGGCTACTTTCCGGCCACGCCGGAGGGGATCGAGCTGCTGGTTGCCGCGGCTGGTCGGGTGGCCAACGGAGCCTGAGCCACCGGCCCAGCCATTGTGACGCTTGACGGGTCGCCGGGCGCCTGTTAGCACGACGACCATGATCAAGCGGGGCCTGGCTATTTTTGCGCTTGCCGGATCAACGATGGCCGGCGCCTGCCAGAAGGAGGCCCCGCCGGCGCCGCCCCCCGCCCCGGTCACGCCAGGCGCCATCGCGACGCTCTCTGCGGCCGCCGTTGCGACGCCGCCGGCCGGACACGCGGTCATCGAGGGGACCGTGAAGCTGAACGGTGCGCCGCCTGCGATGGCGATGACCAAACGCGACGCCGATCCGTTTTGCGCCAGGACCCCAACGAGAGAAGAAGAGGTCGTCGTCGGGCCGGCGGGCGGCCTGGCGAACGTCGTCGTCCGCATCACCGACGGAGCGGCCGGCCACTATGATCCGCCAGCGACGCCCGCGGCGATGGATCAGAGCGCCTGCATGTACCGGCCGCGCGTCCAGGCGATCGTGACCGGACAGACGATTTCGATTCGCAACGGCGATCAGACGCTGCACAACGTGCACGGGTACAAAGGGCCGTCGACGCTGTTCAACCAGGCGGAGATCCCCGGACTGCCGCCGATCGCCCGCAAGATCGGCGACGCGGGCGACATCCTCAAGTTCAAGTGCGACGTGCACCCCTGGATGACCGGCTACGTGGTCGTCAACGCCAACCCATTTTTCGCCGTCACCGGACCCGACGGGCACTTCAAGATTACCGACGTGCCCGCCGGCAAGTACACCTTGACCGCCTGGCAGGAACGCTACGGCGCCAAGACCGCCGAGGTGACCGTCGCCGCCGACAAACCGACCGAGGTGAGCTTCGCTTACGATGCCAAGTGACGTTAGCGCTGCGCAGCTCAAACGCGCAGAGCAGCTGGAGCCCGCGACCGAAGCGGCTCCGCAGCAAGCAGGTCGGCCCTGGATTCACCGGTTCGCCGTGGCGACGGCGGCCGCCACCTACCTCCTCATTCTGATCGGCGGGTTGGTGCACGGCACCGGGTCGAGCCTGGCCTGCCCCGACTGGCCGACCTGCTACGGCACGTTCATGCCGAAGATGGAGGGCGGCGTGCTGGTCGAGCACAGCCACCGTCTGGCGGCCGGCACCGTCGTGATCCTGACGTTGGTGCTGGCGGGGCTATTGACGGCGACACGCGATCGGGCGTTGCGCCGCCTGCGCCCGTTCGGATGGCTGGCGGTCGGGCTGGTGTTCGCACAGGCGTTGCTCGGTGGGATCACCGTGCTCCTGCGGCTGCCAACGCCGATCTCGACGGCGCACACCGCGACGTCGCTGCTCTTCTTCATGACTGTCCTCTACATCGCGGTGCGGTCGCGACCCGCGGCGGCTCGCGAAGCGGCTCCACCGGTGGTCGGACAGCTGGCGCTGATCACCTCGGTCGCCGTCTACATGCAGATGGTCCTGGGCGGCCTGGTTCGCCACTCGGGCGCCGCGCTGGCCTGCACCGACGTGCCGCTCTGCCGCGGATCGCTCTGGCCGCACGCGCACCCCACCGTGCTCATCCAGGCGTTGCACCGGCTGAACGCGGTCACCGTCGCCTGCCTGGTCCTCGCGTCGTCGATCGTGACCCTCCGACGCGCGACGCGTCCGGCGTTGCGGGTACTTGCCGTCGTCGCGCCGGTCCTCGTCGGCCTCCAGATCTGGCTGGGAATTCGCTCGGTGCAGTCGTTCCTCGACCTGGTCACTGTCGAGAGCCATCTGGCGGTGGCGACCGCGCTTCTCGGGACGATGGTGCTCACCGTGCTCTTGGCGCGCCCAGACGGCCTTCCCAGCTTTCCGCGCCTCGCCTGGTTCCGCGCCGTGGTTGCGCTCGCCAAGCCACGCATCACCGGCATGGTCATCATCACCTTCGCTGGCGGCCTCTGGCTGGCGCCCGGTCATATCGCCGGCTGGCGCGCCGTCATGACCCTGGTCGGCACCGCCCTGCTGGTCGCCGCCTCGAACACTTTCAACATGTACCTCGAGCGGGACGTCGATCCGCTGATGGAGCGGACGCGCGACCGACCGTTGCCGCGCGCCGCGCTCTCGCCCGAGACGGCGCTGGCGTTCGGCACCCTGCTGGCCTGCGCCGCCGTTCCGCTGATCTTCCTGGGCGGCAACCTGCTGACCGGGATCCTCGGCCTCTTCGCGCTCGGCAGCTACGTGGTCGTCTACACGCCGCTCAAGCGCCACTCGGCGATCGCGCTCTTCGTCGGCGCCGTGCCGGGCGCGCTGCCGCCGCTCATGGGATGGACGGCCGTCACCGGTCGCCTCGACCCAGCCGGCCTCGCGCTCTTCTCGATCCTGTTCCTCTGGCAGATCCCGCACTTTCTGGCGATCGCCACCTATCGCGCGGCGGACTACGCGCGCGCCGGCTTCAAGGTATTGCCGCTCGCCATCTCGACGCGCGCCACGCGCGCCACCATCGTCCTCTTCTCCGTGGGGCTCGTGGCGGCGACGATCGCGCTCGAGCCGCTGCGGGTGGCGGGAGTTGGCTACTTGCTCTGCGCCGCGCTGCTGGGCGCCGTATTCATCGGATGGGCGGCGGCGGGTTTCCGCCGTGCGGCGGCCGGCGCCTGGGCGCGATCGCTGTTCTTCTATTCGATCGTCTATCTGACCCTGTTGTTCGTGGCGCTGGTAATCGACCGGACGATCGCATGACCGTGTCCGCGCGCATGACCGCGGCCGCGCGCGCGACCGCGGCCACCGTCCCGTCGACGATCAGGGGGGCGGCCGAGAGCACTCCCCGGCTGCGAGCCACCGGCCTCACCCGCCGGTTCAAGCAGCGCACCGCGCTCGACGCCCTCAGCTTCGACGTCGCGCCTGGCGAGATCTTCGGCCTCCTCGGCCCGAACGGCGCCGGCAAGACGACCGCGTTTCGTCTGCTGGCGGGGCTCATCCCGCCAGACGCAGGAACCCTGGCTGTCGACGGCCGGCCAGCCGACGGCGGCGACCCCCGCTACCGCGCGCGGCTCGGCGTCGTGTTCCAGGAGCCGAGCCTCGATCTCAAGCTGACCGGCCGCGAGAACCTCCGGCTCGGCGCTGCGCTCTACGGCCTCCCTCGCGCTCTCGCCGCGCAGCGGATCGACGCGGCGCTGGCGCTCATGGAGCTCGGCGATCGCGCCGACGAGGCGGCCGCGAACTACTCGGGCGGTATGCGCCGGCGAATCGAAATCGCGCGCGTCCTCTTGCACGAGCCGTCGCTCTTGTTGCTCGACGAGCCGGGGCGCGGCGTCGACCCCGAGGCGCTGCGCCGCATCTGGGATCAGCTGGCCTCGCTGGTGGCGACGCGCGGCCTTTCGGTCATCGTCACCACCCACCAGCCCGAGGAAGCCGAGCGCTGCCACCGGATCGCCATCCTCGACGGCGGCAAGCTGACGGCGCTCGGCACGCCCGACGAGCTGCGCGCGCGCGTGGCCGGCGACGTGATTCGCGTCCGCGGCGACCGCCCCGAGGAGCTCCGCGACACCATCGCTGCGCGCTTGAATCTCACCGGCCGGGTGCTCGACGGCGACGTGGTAATCGAAGCGCCGCGCGGCCACGAGGTGGTTCCCCGCATCGCCGAGCTGTTCGCACCTGGCCGCATCGCCAGCCTGGCGACCTCGCGCCCGACGCTGGCCGACGTCTTCGCCAAGCTGACCGGTCGGGGGCTGGCGTCGTGATCGGCACCATCGCCGCGCTGGCGGGGCGCGATCTGCGGCGCTTCTTCCGGCAGCCGAGCCGCATCGTCGGCTCGGCCGCGCAGCCGCTGATCCTCTGGGCGGTGCTGGGCGCCGGCCTCGGCGGCAGCTTCCGCCCCGCCGGCGGCAGCGGCGTCGACTACCTCCGCTACTTCTATCCGGGCGTCGTGGTGCTGACGCTGCTCTTCAGCGCGATCTTCTCGACCATCTCGGTCATCGAGGATCGCCACCACGGCTTCTTGCAGGCGGTGCTGGCCGCGCCGGTCTCGCGCGCGTCGCTGGTCCTCGGCAAGACGCTGGGGGGCGTGGCCATCGCCTCGATGCAGGCGGCGATCCTGCTGGCGCTGGCGCCGTTGGCCGGGTTCCGCGCCGCGACCATGAACTGGCCCCTCCTGGCGCTGGCCCTCCCGCTCTCGGCGCTCGGCTTCACCGCGCTCGGCTTCGCGATGGCCTGGTGGATCGATTCGACCCAGGGCTACCACGCCGTCATGATGGGCGGGCTGATCCCGCTCTGGATGCTGTCGGGCGCGATGTTTCCGCCCTCCGGCGACAGCCGCTGGATCGGCACGCTGATGGCCCTCGACCCGATGACCTACACCGTCTCGGCGATCCGGCGCGGCTTCCACGGCGACGCCCTGCCCGCGTCGCTGGTGCCTGCCGGCGGCTCGGCGGCGATGGATCTCGCCCTGCTCGCGCTCGCCGCCTTGGTGGCGCTCGGCGCCGCCGTCGCGCTCTGCCGCCGCCGGGTCTGAGCGCGCGGACGCGGTAGCCGTCGATCGCCTGCTATCGTTGCCCGCGTGGTTCCTCTCTCGGTCCTCGACCTCGCGCCGATCGTCGAGGGGGGCGACGCCGCGCAGGCGTTTCGCAACTCCCTCGATCTGGCGCGGCACGCGGAGCGCTGGGGGTATCGGCGCTTCTGGCTGGCCGAGCACCACAACATGCCCGGGATCGCCAGCGCGGCGACCTCGATCGCCATCGCCCATGTCGCCGCCGGCACCTCGACCATCCGGGTCGGCGCCGGCGGGATCATGCTCCCCAATCACGCGCCGCTGGTGATCGCTGAACAGTTCGGTACGCTCGACGCGCTTCATCCAGGACGTATCGATCTCGGCCTCGGGCGCGCGCCCGGGACCGATCAGGCCACCGCCTATGCGCTGCGACGGACCCTGGTCGGGGGCCCGGAGAGCTTCCCCGGCGATGTAGAAGAGCTCCTCTCGTACTTTCGCGCGCCGGAGGCGGGACAACGGGTGCGGGCCGTGCCCGGGGGCGGCGCGGACATCGAGGTCTGGATCCTCGGCTCCAGCCTGTTCGGCGCCGAGCTGGCTGGGATGATGGGCCTCCCCTTCGCCTTCGCCTCGCACTTCGCCCCGGCGCTGCTGACGGAGGCGGTCGAGATCTACCGACGGTCGTTTCGTCCGTCGGTACGGCTCGAACGCCCTCACCTCATGCTCGGCGTGAACGTCGTCGCCGCCGACACCGACGACGAAGCGGCCCTGCTCCTCACCTCGCTTCAGCAGGCCTTCGTCAATCTCCGCAGCGGCCACCCGACCCGGCTCCCGCCGCCGGTCCCCGGGTTCGCCGAGCGCTTCACGCCGCAGCAGGCCGCCCTGCTGGACGGGATCCTGGCCTGCGCGGCGGTCGGATCTCCCGAGACGGTGCACCGCCGGCTGGAGAGCCTGAGCGCCCGCACCCAAGCCGACGAGCTGATCTTGACGTCGCAGATCTACGACCATGCCGCGCGCCTGCGGTCGTTCGAGATCGCAGCGCGGCTGTAGCTACCGCACCGGCTCAGGCGCGTTCGGGCCGGAGGTCGCGGGCGAGCAGATCGGTCAACGCCGCACGCGCCGGATTGCCATCGAACAGCACCGCCGCCACCTCGCGCGTGATAGGCATGTCGACGCCGAGCCGCTCAGCCAGGGCGCGGGCCGTGCGCGCGGTCCCGACCCCAGCACGCCGCCCCAGGCGCCGCCGCCGAGGACCGCGACCTTCACCTCGACTCGCTCCTCGCCTACTCGGGCGCCCCAGCGACACGGACCCGGTTGCGGCCGTGGTTCTTGGCGGAGAACAGCGCGCGGTCGGCCGCCGCCAGCACCAGCGCCGGCTCGGCGCCGTCGTCGGGGAACGCGGCGACGCCCAGCGAGATCGTCAGCTTGCCCATCGGCTGGGTGCTGCCGAACTCGAACGGGAACTCGGCGATCTGCGCGCAAATCCGCTCCGCGACCTCCTTGGCCGCCGCCTTGCCGACATCGAGCAGGATGATGGCGAACTCCTCGCCGCCGTAGCGGGCGACCAGATCGTTGGCGCGCCGGCCGTGCTGCAGGATCTTGGAGACCCCGCGCAACGCATTGTCGCCCGCCATGTGACCGTGGCGGTCGTTGTAGCCCTTGAAGTGATCGACGTCGATCATCAGGATCGACAGCGGCAGCCCAGTCCGGTTGCTGCGCTCCATCTCCAGCGACAGCCGCTCGCGAAAGTGGCGGTGGTTGTAGAGGCCGGTGAGACCGTCGGTGATCGCCAGCTCGGCGAGCCGCGTGTTCAGATCCTCGAGCTCCTTGGTGCGCTCGATGACCTTCTCTTCCAGCGAGGTGTTCAGCGTCGCCAGCTCGGCGTTCTTTTCCCTCAGCTCGGCCAACAGCTCGACGCGTTCGCGCTCCAGCCGAAAGCGCGACAGCAGGCTCTGAATGGTGAGGCGCAGGTCGGGCTCGTCCCATGGCTTGGGGATGTACTGATCGAGCCCCGCCTTGTTGATGGCGTAGACGACCGCGTCGAGGCCAGCCTGGCCGGTCAGCAGGATCTTCACCGTCTTGGGGCTTCGACGGTGGACCTCCTCGAGCAGCTCGACGCCCTTCATACCGGGCATGATCTGATCGGCGATCACCACCGCGATCTGCTCGCCGTCCTGCTGCAGATCTTCGATGAGCTCGAGCGCCTCGCGGGCGTTCTTGGCGACGGCGATGTCGCACTCGTTGCCGAAGCGGGCGGAGAGCTGTTGGCGCAGGGCCGCGAGGATCCCCTCCTCGTCGTCGACGCAGACAATGTGCTCGCGAATGACGGTACCCGCCGGGGTCAAGCCCGTTCCTTGCTGGAATCTGACCACGACGGCCAGGCACCGACCGCAGCCTCCTTCACCGGCTCCGGCGCAGGGGCTGGCCCCTCGACCGGCAGGCGGACCTCGAACCGCGTCCGCCCCGGCTTGCTGTCGACACGGATCGTCCCGCCGTGCTTCTCGACGATGCGGGCGCAGATGCTGAGACCGAGACCGGTCCCCTCGCCCTTCGCCTTGGTGGTGAAGAACGGCTCGAAGATCCGCCCCGCGACATCAGCCGAGATCCCAGGACCTGTATCCTCGATCGCGACGATCACGTCCCGGTTCTCCGCCTTGGTCTCGATTAGAATATCGCCCCGCCCGTCCATGGCCTGTATCGCGTTGTGGATCAGGTTCGTCCACACCTGGTTTAGCTCACCTACATATGCCGATATCGCTGGTAACGACCCGAATGATCTCTTCACATTAACGCCATTTTCCCCGTACTTCAACTGATGCGAGAGGATCACCAGCGTGTCCTCGATGCCCGCGTGAACATCCACGCGCTCGAGGGGTGCTTCGTCCAATCGGGAGTATCTCTTGAGCGCCCCGACGATCCGCCGGATGGAGCCAATGGCGGTGCGGATCGTGCCGGCCGTGCGCGCCAAAAAGGCGACCTCGCGCAGGTAGCCGGCCAGCGGCGCCAGGCTCTTGTCGCCGACCAGCGCCCGCAGCTCCGGGGCGACACGCTCGCCGATGGTTCCCACCTCGGCCAGCATGGCGGCCGCCTCGGTGGCGCCGTCGACGCCCGAGAACACGGTTCGCAGTCGACGCGCCTGCTGGCGCGCCTCGATTGACGTCATCAGCGGCGCCGCGATCATCTCCGGCAGGAGACTGTCCATCAACTCGAAGAAGCGAGCGACCGAAGCCGCGGGCAGCTCGAGCGCGGTGAGCGCCTGCGCGCTGTGGCCGAGCCGGCGGACGGTCTCGGCCAGCGCATCGACCAGGCCCTGCACGGCCGCCGCGGGCGAGTTCACCTCGTGGGCGATGCCAGCGACGAGCATGCCGAGCCCGGCCATCTTCTCAGAGTGGATGAGCTGGCCCTGGGCCTCGCCGAGCTCGTGCAGCGTCCGTTCGATTTCGGTGTTCGCCTTCTCGAGCTCGGCGGTGCGCGCCCGCACCCGCGCCTCCAGCACCTCGGAGAAGGCGCGCACCTCGGTGTAGAGGCGGGCGTTCTCGATCGCGGTGGCGGTCTGATCGGCGAAGGTGACCAGCAGGCGCAGGTCGGCCTCGCCGAACGGCGACTCGCCAAGCCGGCCGATGACGATCACGCCGACGAGACGTTCCTTCAACGTCAGCGGCGCTGCGATCACCGGTCCGGTCAGCCCCGCGGAGAGCGCGGCCTCCATCAGCTGCGGATCGGCCTCCACGGCCGGCGTGCGGCGCGCGCGTCCCAGCGCCGACACGGCAGCCGCCAACCTGGCGAGCCGGCTGCCGACCTCGTCGCCCGCCACGGCGCGCACCACGAACTCCGGCGGATCGGCGCCGATCGCCAGCGCGATCGCCGCGGTCTTGCCGCCGAGGACGTTGAGCACCTCGGTGGCGACCGAGCGGAGCACCTGCCCGAGATCGACGACGGTGCTGACCGCGCGCCCGACCTGGTGAACCGTCACCAGCTCACGCACACGCGCAGCCAGACCCTCCTGGTTCTCCTTCAGGCTGCGGGTCATGATCCGGAACGCCTCGGCCAGATCGCCGATCTCGTCCAGGGTGTCGACCGAGATGCTGGTGTCGAGATCGCCGCGCGCAATGGCCAACGCGCCGGCGTGGAGATCTTGCAGCGGACGGGTCATCCGCCGCGTCAGCAAGTTCGACAGCATGATCGCCAGCAGCAGCGTCGCCACCACACCTAAGACCAGCGTGGTGATGGCCCGGCGGCGCGCCACGGCCAGCGGCTCGCGATCGACGGCCACCCCGAGCAGACCGACCGACGCGGCGTTCACGTCCTGCAGCTGGCCGAAGGCGACCGAGTACTCGTGCCCGTCGACCTCCATCGTGCCGACCGAAGTGGCGGTCCCCGGCCCCGCCACATGAAATCCGTGCGGAAGCGTGGGGCCGACCAGCCGCGCCCCCGTCGCCGCCATGAAGGTCGAAGAGTTCGGGGCGTGACCGACGTACACCACCACCTCGCGCCCCGCGCCGAGCGCCGCCTTGAGGCGATCGACCACCGTCCAGTCGATCGGCACCGTCACCACCACCGCGCCGAGGAGGCGCAGCGCCGAATCGGTGAGCGGCAGCGCGGCGCGCACCACCAGACGATCGTGCGCGCTCTCGATCGAGACGGTGCGTTCGTAGTCGAGCGCGCGCAGGATGACCGGCGAGCGTGCCGCCGGCTCCAGCCCCGCGCGCCCCGCGCCGGTGAGCAGCTCGTCGCAAGCGCCGCGCGAGCAGCGGGCCACGATCCGTCCGGTGGCGTCGGTGATCTCGAACAGCGATCCCGGTGTCGCCGCCGACAGCGCGCCGAGACGCGCGCGAATCTTGGTCCTGTCCGAGGCGGCGCTCGCCGCCAGGAGCTCGGGATCGGCGCCCAGCGCTGCCGCCCCCGCCGCCACCTCCTGGACTTGCCCCAGGAACAGCCCCCGCGCGACCTGCAACCCACGCTCCGCCTCGAACTTGATCCCCTGCTCGACGCTTGAAAAGATGAGCGCCACCGCGACGAACGACACCACGCTGACCGGGCCGAGCGCCGCCACGATGAGGGCGATGCGGAGGCGGCGGCGGAGACCCTGGCGGTGCAGCGGCTGCGCCACGGTCTGCAGCGTCCAGTTCGAGCTGCCGCGCCCGAGCCACTCCGGCGGGCGGTACATCGCCGAGGCGCGAAGATTGCCGCTCGACGACTTGTAGCGGGCCGAATCGCCCAGCGGCGTCTGGCCGGACGCCTTGGCCGACCCCTTGCCGCCGCCCCAGTACGACCGCCCCTTCACTGCACGTGCTCCGCGAAGCGGTAGAGGCCCATGGCCGACGGCTGCACCACCAGACCACGGATGTTGGTCCGCTCGGCGAACACGACCTTCGAATGCGCCAAGGAGACCCAGGGGACATCGATCGCCAAGATCGCCTGCGCCTGGGAGTAGAGACGCTCGCGCTCGGTCCGATCGGTCGTTCGCTGCGCCATGCCGATGACGTCGTGAAACCACCCGTTGCTGTAAAACGCGATGTTCGAGGGTCGGGTGCCGGTGGTGTTGTCGGAGTCGAGCAGCGTGTAGAGGAAGCTGTCCGGATCGCCGTTGTCGTTGAACCAGCCGTGCAGAGCGAGATCGTGCTCGCCGGCCCAGAGCGCCCGCTGGTGGTCGGCGGGATCGCTGAGGATGACCTCCACGGTAATTCCGACCTCGGCCAGGCAGTGCTTGATGATGTCGGCGACCCGCGCTGGCGCCGGCATGTACTGGCTCGGCGCCGATGGCGCGAACAGCTTGAGCGGCGCCTCGCGAGCCCCCTGCCATCCGGCCTCGGCCAGAAGAGCGCGCGCCTTGGCCGGATTGTACGGGTAGGTCACCACGTCGGAGCGCGCCCCCCAGACGTTGGGCGGCAAGGGGCCGATCGCCGGGATGCCGAGGCCCTGGTAGACCAGCTTCACCAGCGCCTCGGTCCGGATGGCGTGGGCGATCGCTCTCCGAATGCGCGGATCGTTGAGCGGCCGCCGCTGCGTGTTCATCGCCAGGTACGAGACCAGCGCGGCCGGCGCCATCGCCAGCCGGAGATCCGGATGCAGGCGTACGAGCGGCAGATCGTCAGGCGCCAGCTGCTGGATCACGTCGGCGGCGCCCGACTCCAGCGCCTGCAGGCGCTGCTTGGAATCGGGCATGGCCAAGAGGACGAGGTATCGGGTGCGCGCCGGCTGATCCCAGTAGGTCGGGTTGCGTTCCAGCGTGATGCGGTCGCCGGGGATCCACTCGACGAAGCGGTAGGGACCGGAGCCGACCGGGTGGCGACCGAAGTCGTGCCCCCACCTCGTCACCGCGGTCGGCGAGACGATCGCCGCCGGCCCCATCGCCAGGTTGGCGAGGAACGGCGCGTAGGGGCGATCGATCTCGAACTGCACCCGCAGCGGGCCGTCGGCGCGCACGCGCCGGATGTTGTGGTAGGCGCGCGTCCAGACGAAGTCGGCCTCGTGGTGCGGGTGCTCGGGGACGATCTGACGCTCGAACGAGAAGACCACCGCCTCCGCATCGACCGGCGTCCCGTCCTGAAACTGCATATTCGGGCGCAGCTCGAACGTCCAGACGGTGCCGTCGGCGCTGACCGACCAACTGGTGGCCAGATCGGGCTCCGGCTCGAGCCGCCCCGGCGAGAATCGGACCAGGCGTCCGTAGACCTGCTCGGCCACCTCCAGCGACTCGAGATCGTTGGTGCGCGCCGGATCGAGGCTGACCGCGTCGGTCGAGCGCGCCACCACCAGCCGATCGGAGGGGCCACCCGGTATGGGCTGGGTGCTCTTGCAGGCGCCGAGCGCGCAGAGCAGCGCCAGGCCTCCGAGACGCAACGCCGCTCTCAACGCCCGACCGCCCCGTGATTGACCGCGCCGAGCCGAATTCGGATCTCCGCCTGCTCCGCGCCGTCGACCCGCCGCAGATCGGCCGCCACGCCGGCGTACTCTCCGGGCGCGACGCGCATGATCGGCAACGTCGATTCGCGGCGCAGCACGATTACGTTCGGCCGCCCCGGCTCGACGTCCCGCGCCTCGACGAAGCGGTAGCCGCCGGCGCGGGCGACCACCAGATCGCCGGGCGTCCCGGGCGCGTCGAGCCGCGCGGCGCCCGGCAACTCCACCGTGGCGGTCATCCGGATCGGGACGTCGAAGCCGAGCATCAACGCCGTCGAGCGCTGCGGCTCGGCAGCGAAGCGGCGGCCCGGCTGCGAGCGGAAGAAGGTCGGGGCTATGCGCATCTCGCGCGCGCCTGCCACCGAGCGATCTCCTGCGCTTGCTCCGGTGCCGGCGACCGCGACCGCCAGGTGCGCGCTGACGAACGAGTAACGCACGCGCGCCGTGCCGACGCGGCCGGAGGCGTCGCGCGGCAGGTCGACCTCCAGCTCGCGCAGGCGCGCGCCGGGGAACTGCACCCCCAGCCAGCGCTGTTCGAAGTCCTCGCGCAGGCGAACACGATCGGCGCCGAACCTGTCGACGAGGTCGGCCCACTCGAGCGCCGGCCACCCGGCCAGCTCCTCCGTCGCCACCGCCGACCCGCCGCCGCGTTCGTCGAGGCGGATGGTCATGTCGATCGTCCGCCGATCCTCGCCGGCGGAGCTCCTGGCGACGCCGAAAGAGCCGTCGCGCAAACTGAGCGTGCGGGCGCCGTCGAGCCCCGGCGGGACGTAGCCGAACGCCGCGTGGCGCAGGCGGAGATCACTGTAGACCGTCTTCGGCGCGAGGCCGAACGCAACCAGCGTGTCGGCGAAGTCGTCCAGCTCCTGGGGCGGCGTGGCCGCTCCCGCGTCGGCGACCAGGCGCGAACGGGCCAGCACCACCTCGGCTTGAAGGCCCAGCTCTGTCGCCAGCGCCAGCGTCAGCGTCACCCGGCTGCCGCGGCCGCGCGCCAGCGTATAGCCGGCCGGCTCCGCCAGCTCGTCGGTCGCCTCGATGTTCTCCGTGACCCAATCGACGAGCGCCGCCGCGATCCGCGCGCGATCGCCGCCGGCCGGCGCTGCGATCTTCCGGGCCAGCGCGGCCACCTCGGGCGAGACGCGGACGGCGTCGTGCAGCTCCTCGGTCAGGTAGCGGGCCCAGGCGTTCCACCCCACCCCGCTCGACGCGCGGACCGACGGGACATATTCAATCGCCGGTACCGCCGAGCGCTCGGCGAAAAGCTGAGGGACGTTGATGGCGACGAAGGTGGTGATCCGCGCGCCGTCCGCCCCGGGATGTTCTTCCCCCTTCGGCGCGCCCGCGCGCGCGTCGAAGGCGAGCGAAACCCCGGCCGGCGTCACCAGCACCAACTCGCTGCGGGCGATCGGGGCGTCGAACGACTGGAAGAAGAAGCGCTCGACCAGGAAGCCCGGCGCGAACGCCTCCGACGGTCCGTGCGTCTCGAGCAGCTCCCACTCGACGTAGTCGCCGATCGCCAGATCGGCTGCCGACACGCTCTCCTTCCCGGCGATCTCCTCCGGCTCGCGCGTCGTCCCGTCGGACTTGTGGGTCCTGAGGGTCAAGATCTCGGCGTTCGCAGGAACCTCGATCTCGCCCCAGCGATCGATGGCGTCCTTGCTGTCGACGCGCACGATCTCGTGCGTGAGGGTCATGGTGGCGCCGCTGCCGAACACGCGGGTGACCGCGCGATCGAGGACCATCACGGCCGGCGCCGCGTACTGCCCAGCCGCCGCCTCAAACTTGCGAATGGCGGCGCGCCCGTCGACCCGGAAGCCGTCGAGCGGCAGCGGCACGCCCAGCGCCCGAGCCGAGCGGCGCACTTCGGGGACGTCTGGCCGCACCGCCAGCATGTCCGCGATATTGCGGCGCGCGGCGTCGATCTGACCGGACGCCGCCTGCGCGTCCGCCAGCCGCACTCGGCGTGTCGGCTCCCGCGGATCGCGCGCCACGAGCGCGGTCAGCTCCGCGACCGCCTCTCCGGCGCGTCCGTCGGCGGACAGCAGCAGCGCCAGCTCCCCCGTCAGATCGTCGCGATCGGGATCGAGGCGGAGCGCGCTCCGCACCAGTGCAATCGCCGCGGCTGTCTGGCCGCGCGCCCGATATCGGTCGACGCGGGCGTCGACGTCGCCCCCGCACTGGCCGAGCGCGGCGCTCAGGGACTCTTCGCGCGGTAGCTGGCGGCGCTCCTCTGCTTCACGCCGCTGCGCCTCGAGCACGGGGCACGGTGTCGCCGCCGGGGTGGTCTTGGCGGCGGCGGCCGTCAGCGCGTTGGCGGCGTCGAAGTCGAGGCCGCGCGCGCTGAAGAGGCGGGCCAGCAGGAGATCGGGGGCCCACCAAGAGGGGGCTGCGCCGCCGGCCCGGCGGGCATCGGCCATGGCGTCACGCGGGCGATCGTCGTCCATCTCTAGAGCGGCCAGCGTCTGCCAGGCGCGCGCGAGCTCCGGATCGACGGCCACCACCTGGTGCAGGTAGCGGCGGGCGGCGTCCCGCGAGAAAGGCGCCGGACGGGTCGGATCGTCGCGCGCGATCTCGCCGGCCAGTGCCAGACCCACGGCGAAACGGGGCCGCGCCGCGAGACGTTCGAGCGCCGCCGCCAGATCGTCGATGGCGCCGCGCCGAGCGGCGGCGAAGGCGTCGCAGTAGTCGCGCAACGCCTCCCCTCCTGGCGTGGTGACCGGCCGCTCGGAGGGGGACTCCGGTCGGAACGCCGCCCGCGCGGTCGCGTGAAACGGCGACGGCGCGACGCGCGGATCGACGAACTCGATCGTGGCATTCTCCTGCCCCTGCCGCGGCAACACGAACAGTCCCAGCCGCGTTTCGCCGGCGGCTGTCGCGATCCGCAACGTCAGCTCGTGCCGCCCGGGCGCCAGCGAGATGCGGGCCGCCGAAAGACGCGGACCGTAACGCCGCGCCGATCCATGAACCGGCGCTGCGACGCCGTCGATCTCCAGCCGCGCCTCATCTGAAAACTCGACGGCGATTTCATATTCGCCGGCGGGCACCTCGATCGCCGCGCGCAGAAGGCGCGCATCCGGGCGCCCGTCTGCCGAAGGAGGGATGTCGAGGTGACAGCCCGATGACGTGAGCGCCCGCCATGCCCCAGCCGCCTGCACCTTGGCAGGCGCCGCGCGATCGAGATCGAGGTGCGCGAATGGTCCGAGAGATCCGACCTCGAACGCCAGTCGCGCGCAGCCATCCGCGCGCGCCGCCCGCGCCAGCTCTTCGGGGTCGTCCGCCTCGCGCGCGATCTCGTCAGCGAGGCGGGCCAGCTCGACGCGGGCCAACCATGGGAGCGCTGGCGCGCGGGCCAGCTCGACCGGGCGCAACGTCGAAGCGATCCGCCTCCGGTCGGCCGGCCCGATCTCTCCCCACAGATCGCGCACGCGACCGGCCGCGACCGCTGCCAGCGGGGCCGACGCCAGATCCGCGCCGGAGGCGAGCGCGGTCAACGCCGCGACGTCGTCCGCGAGCGCAGCCAGGCTCTCGCCGCTTTCGTAGGAGATGGTGGCGCGGCCCAGGAGCGCAACGGGATCCCTCGACGCCACGGCCAAGCGGGCGGCGAAAAGGCGCGCGGCGTCGGCGCGGCGGCCGTCGGCGAGCGCGTCCCACCCGGCGACCGACGGATCGGGCGCCGGCGCCGGCCGACGCGGCAGCGTGGCGCACCCCGAGACTGTGAAGAAGCTGGCGAAGCTCGCCAACGTCGCCAACGTCGCCAACGTCGGCAACGTCGGCAACGTCGAAGTGACCGTGCGGGTCGCGAGGAGCCCGATCGGACGCGCGGGGCGCTTCACGAGCCCGCCTCGCCCGGCCCGACCACCAGCCTCGACTGGAGGGCGTCGTCGATCTCGCCCAAGAAGGCGCGGAACCGCTGGTACTCGTCGGGCGCAATCCGCGAGCGCGCCACGTCGAGGAACGACTTGATCCGCACCACGTTGCCATCGCCGCTCACCTCGAGGTGAAACCGGCCGAACGAGCTCTGCACCTCGCGCGCGCCATCGCCGCCGAGGCCGCCATCCAGGATCCGCCAGCCGGCCGGCAGGTGGTAGGTCACCTCCTCGTCGTGTTGCCAGGGATAGGCGAGCACCAGGTCCTGCCGCCGGGCCGACAGCCGGGCGTAGGTCCGCACGAAATCGGGATCGCGCCCGCTCACCGGCAGCTCGAGCGACTTTCGGGACGAAAGCTGGCCGAAGCGCGGGACGTTGACCGCCGCCCGCACCGTCACCGGAGCGTCGCGATTGCCCATCGCTGGCATCTCGACGGAGGCGAGCCGCGCGCCGGGGAAGCGACCGTCCCAGACCCGCGCGTAGCGCTCGGCCCGCTGACCGGGCGTCTGGTAGTGCTCGCGCCAGTTGGCCGCGGCCGCACCCCGAATCGAGAGCGATTCGTCGATATGCGCGTCGCCGGCGAGATCGACGGCCACCTGCCAGCGACGCTCGACCCGGCTCGCGCCCGAAGGGAGGACCGGCGTCTCGGTCAACACGCCCCCGTGCGGGCCGACCCGCAGCACCATCACCCCCTGATCCTCGGTCGGCAGCTCGGTCAGGCCAGCAAACTCCGCCGTACCGTCGAGATAGCGATCGAGCTTCGGCACGTAGACGATCGCGTGATCGAACACGGCCAACGAGGCCGGTTGCGGATCGAGCCGCCCGCCACGGCGCGTCCGCACCAAGACCAGATCGGCATCGACGCCCACCTCGCGCAGGAGCGCCAGCAGCAGCGACGCCTTGTCCTTGCAGTCGCCGAAGCGGCGGGCCAGCACCTGGGTCACCTTATAGGGCTTATAGCCGTGGATGCCGAACTCGAGCCCGACGTAGCGGGTGTTCTCGACGACGAAGTCGTAGACCGCGCGCACCCTCGCCTCATCGGACATTTCGGGCGTGACCAGGCCGCGCGCCGTCCGACGGACGTCGTCGTCGGCGGTCAGCTGATCCTCGACCAGGTGCCAGTACCAGGCGCCAACCTCGGCCCAGGTCGCGTAGGTGCTGACGTGCAGGTAAGGCGCCGTCTCCGCCGTCCCCGGCATGGCCGGCTCGGCGTCGACTTTGGCGATGTCAGTGGCGGCGAACCGATAGACGCGATCGTCTCCGTCGACGGTGGTCTTTTGTTCGAGCCGGGCGACGCGCGGAACATTGGCGTGGATCGGCCGACCCACCGGCGCAATGAGCGTGTAGTCCCAGCGGCGCTTGGGGATCGTCTCGGCGACGTACTGCAGATCGCCGAAGTAGTCGGCCATCTGGTTCTCGCTGCTGACGTCGTCGACCAGATACTGGATCTCGACCACGTCGCCCGGGCGCAGCCCCTCGAAGCGAACGACCTCGGCGCGGTTGTCGTAGTAGAGGCCGTACCAGGGCTCGGAGAGATCTTCGTCGCTGCGGTCGGTCGCTTCCAGAACCTCGAGGCCGCCGCGCGCGTCGCGCCGGTAGATGCGGGCCTGGCGGATGTCGACCTCCTCGCTGCCCGGCGTGTAGTGGACCTCGAACTCCTTGTTGTCCTCAGCGCCGCGCTCGCTGAGCACCTCGACCACGCGCTGGGCGAAGGTCCGGGAGAGGCCGTTCTTGTGCACGCGCACCACGCGCCGGTCGAGCAGCACCACCGCCGTGTCGCCCGTCGCCGCCAGCGTGGGCGGATGGGCCGGCACGAGCGCGCTCGCATCCTCCGCGAAGCGACGCGCCAGCTCGTCGGCCGCGGCCGGATCGCCGTGGTCGCCGGCGACCAGACCATCGACGTACCGCTTGAGCTCGGGATCCTGCGGCCGCAGGGCCAGCGCGCCGCGCAGCCGGACCAGCGCCTCATCGGTCCTCCCCAGGCGGTGAAGCAGCTTGCCGAGCGCAATCAGGGTCGACGGATCGTCCGGGAGCCGCGCCGCGAGCGAGCTGAGCCCCCCCATCGCCCGCTCCGCCTCCCCCGCCCCCTCGTCGAACCGCGCGAGCTCGATGGCCAGCGACGGCAGATCGGGGCGCAGCGCTGCGGCGGTAGCGAGACGCGCCCGCGCCTCCGCGCTGTCGCCCCGAGCGCGCGCCCGCGCGGCGAGCTGATGCAACAGATCGACCTCTATCCGGCGCTCGTCCGCGAGCGCTGCCAGCAGACGATCGCTCGCACTTCGACGCCCCGCCGCTTCATAGAGCCGGGCCGCCGCCCGGCGCACGCGCGGCAGCGCCTGGACGGCGGGCGGCAACGCCTCGAACCGCGCCAGCGCCGCCAAGGGGAGCGCCGCCTCGGACTCCTGGTCGGCGAGCGCCAGGGCCGCTGGCCAGCAGCTGGCGTCGAGCGCCAGCGCG
>Ga0209890_10000010_pt1 | contig 88677 bp, 79 predicted proteins | sample OrgsoiDNA2013049_FD_185799 | JGI IMG/M metagenome (GOLD analysis project Ga0209890, IMG submission 185799) | Permafrost soil microbial communities from the Arctic, to analyse light accelerated degradation of dissolved organic matter (DOM) -... | ecosystem: Environmental > Terrestrial > Soil >... | reverse complement strand
GGCTTCGTCCCGTCGGAGGCGGACCTCACGATGCCGGCGTTTCACCACCGCCCGCGGTGAGCGACGCGGGCAGCCTTACGGACTCGGGCGAGATCCTGGTCAAGGCTCGCGCAGCGGCATCCGGGAGGTCATGCTCGAGCCGCGATGACGGCACTGTACCGAGCGATGATGGTGACGAAGGCCGGCGGCCCGGAGGCGCTCACCTGCGTCGAGCTGCCGGTGGAGGAGCCGCGCGCGGGCCAGCTGCGCGTGCGCGTGCGCGCGGCCGGCGTCGGCTCGACCGACCTGATGCTCCTGGCCGGCAAGTACCGCTACGCCCCCAAGATCCCGGTCGTCCCCGGCTATGAGATCGCCGGCGTCGTCGACGCCATCGGCCCCGGCGTCACCGGCTTCACGCTCGGCCAACGGGTCGCCGCGCTCACCGTCTACGGCGGCTTCGCCGAGCTCGTCGTGCGCGAGGCGGAGCACTTCCTGCCGATCCCCGACGGCGTCACCGACGTCCAGGCCGCCGGCGCAATCCTGAACTACGTCACCGCCTGGCAGATGATCCACCGCGTAGCTCGGGTGAAGGCTGGCGAGACCGCGCTGGTCACCGGCGCCGCGGGCGGCGTCGGCACAGCGGCGCTGCAGATCCTGCGACTCGCCGGCGTGAAGACGTACGGCGCCGCCTCGGCGAAGAAGCACGAGACGGTGCGCAAGCTGGGCGCGATCCCGATCGACTACCGCGCGGGGCGCCTCGATCGTCTGGTGCGCGAGCTGGAACCGCGCGGCGTCGATTGCGCGTTCGACGCCGTCGGTGGCGCCAACATCGGGTTGTGCATCCGCGCGACGAGGCGTGGCGGCACGGTCGTCGGCTACGGGTTCATGGGCGTCAAAGGAACGGCCGCGACGCTGCTGATGTTTGGGAATCTGTTGGTCGGCGCGCGGCTACGGAGACGACGGGGCGCCTTCTACGGGATCACGATGCTGTACCGGAAGAACCCGAAGCCGCTGCGCGAGGACCTGCCGAAGATCTTCGGGCTCATCGCCGAGAAGAAGCTCGACCCGCTGGTGAGTGCGACGGTGCCGCTGGTGGAAGCGAAGCGGGCGATGGAGATGCTGAGCGCGGGAGAGGTAGAGGGGAAGATTGTCTTGGTCTGTGCGTGAAAGAGATCATCCCCAATGCCCAGCACATGGCGTGTGTTGGTACGAGTTGACCTGACGCAGCAGCAGGTCCTGGCAGAGCTGCCCGACCTCGAGGCGCAAGGCATCTCGGCCCGCCCGCGGTTTCGCGATGAGTCGCAGTAACGCTGCCTATCGAAGCGGACGTGCTGTTATACGCTGACACACTTACCAGCGTATAAGAGCACGCCGAGCGGCTTCACCCCGGTGGGAATGATGCTCGTTCGGACGGAACGCTCCGCTACCTCTGCCTGCTCGCGGCGCTGCTCAGCCCCCGCCCTCCGACGTTCCTGGCGCTCAACGAGCCCGAGACGAGCCTCCACCCCGATCTGCTCGCTCCCCTCGCCCACCTCGTCGCGCGCGCTTCGAAGAGGTCGCAGATCTGCCTCACCACGCACGCCGAACCGCTGGCCACCGCCATCGCCGAGCTCACAGGAACAGCCGCAATCCACCTAGAGAAGATCGACGGCGAAACACGCGTGGTCCGCGAAGAGTCCCGATAGAAGCTTCGATGGCAGACTCGAGCACCCTGCTACCAGCGCGACGATCACCGCCGCCGCATTCGTCAGGCGCGACATGAAAAGCATGTTCGATTGTATCGGTTCTTCCGCGTCGAGGATCTGACGGGGAAGAAGAAGATCTGTCGCGAAAAGCGTTGTGGACGCCGCGCGCTGTTGCGGATTCAATGGAGGGGCGCGAAACGAGCGTCACGCCAACTTTCACCAGGGGTACATTCGATGATCACGACCGACCTCATCCTTCTGTTCGCGATGGCGACGTCACCGACGCCGGCGGCCTCGTCGCTGCATCCGGTCGCTGCCGAGACCAAGCTCGCTCAGGCCGCCGGCTGGCGGGGCAATCCGCCGCCTCCGCCGCCCATCGAGCGTGTACGGCCGCGGCGCGGATGGGTGTGGGTTGAAGGAGGCTATGACTGGAGGAGAGGCAGGTATGTCCCTCGCCGCGGGCACTGGGAGCGTGAGCGTCCTGGCCGGCAGTGGCACGGAGGCCGCTGGGAGTGGCAAGGCGATCACTACGGCTGGATGTCGGGCGCCTGGGGCGAGGGGGAGGCCTACGTCCCCGCCCCGTCGATGTACGTCGACAACCCCGCCCCGCCCCCGCCGCCGCCTCAGATCGTGGCACCTCCTGCGCCGCGTCCGGGCTTCGTCTGGATCGCGGGCGCGCACGAGTGGCGCGACGGACGGTACGTCTGGACCGAGGGTCGCTGGGAACCCGAACGACGGGGCGACGCCTGGAGGGCCGGCCACTGGGATCGCGACGGCGGCAGGCAGGCCTGGCATCCCGGCGGTTGGGAGCACGGCGATCGCGACCGTGGTGAGCACGGCGATCACGACCGCGGCGAGCACGGCGATCACGACCGCGGTGAGCACGGCGATCACGACCGCGGCGAGCACGGCCACGGCGACCACGACGTCGACCATGGCGAGCACCACGGCGACCACGACGACCACGACGACCATGGCGACCATGGCGACCACGACCACGGCGACCGGCACGGCCAGTAGCGCGACGACCTGATCGCGCGGCGAGCGACGGTCTCCGACATTCGGAAGGCAATTCCGACTTCCGGAGGCCGCGCTCGAATTCGTGGGTCAGTTCACGCGCCTCGTATCCAGAGATCGCGCCCGGTTAGCCGAGTTCCGTGATCTGAGTGGCATGGCGCGAGCTTTGTAAGGACAGGGCCGCATCCACCACCTGGAGGCGACCTTGTTTAGATCGATCCGCAGCTTGTCCGTCCTTGCCGCGCTCTCATCCTCGGCGTTCGTTGTGGGAGGCTGCAGCCAGTCCTCGCCTTCGACCGCGACCGCGAACAGCGCCGGACTCGGCGCGGTCGACATCGCCTTCGTACAGGGGGGCGTCACGCTGACCAGCGTCGGCTATACGATCAGCGGCCCGAACAGCTTCGCGTCGACAGGCACGATCAACGTCGCTTCGAGCGCCACGATCTCTGCAGTCATCGGCGGCCTTCCGGCCGGCACCGGATACACGATCACGCTCAGCGCGACCGGTACCGACGGTACGACGACCTGCGGTGGGAGCGGGACCTTCAACGTAACCGCGGGCGCCGTCGCCACCGTCGCCGTCACGCTCGACTGCCACCAGCCGCCCAAGACCGGCAGCGTGGCCGTCAACGGCACCGTCAACGTCTGCCCGGTCGCGGACGGCCTTTCGGCGAACCCGGCCGACGTGGCCGTCGGCTTTCCCGTGGCGCTGGCGATCGCCGCGCACGATCCGGACAGCGCCCCCTCCCCGCTCGCGTACTCCTGGACCGCGCCGTCTGGCTCTTTCACCAACGCCACCTCCACGACGCCGACCTTCGTCTGCAACGCGCCCGGCCCGGTCACCCTGACGGTCACCGCCACCGACGGAGACTCCGCGCCCGGATGCGTGGCCACCATGTCGGTCGTCGTGACCTGCGAGCCCGGCACGCTGCTCGTTCCCAGGTCGCTGGTCATCAGCAGCACCACCTACGATCGGACCCAGGGCGCCGTCGCCTCGCTGGTGATCGGGACGAAGCTCGCCAACTCGGCCACCGCGACCGCCAGCGCCGTCGCCAGCAACAGCTACACCACCGTCTGGAGCAACGAGTCTGTGGACGCGAGCTTCGGCGTGACCTCCCCGATCCAGCTCACCGACGTCGATCCGACGAGCGGCGTGGTTCTCAGCAAGGTCACGGTCCCCACCAGTCAGGTGGTCACCAGCTTCCCCTCCAAGTCGGAGGTTAGTCTCCACGTCACCAGCGACGCGAGCGGGCCGCACCTGGTGTTCGTGGGCTACGCCGGGGCCGGCGTCGGCGCGCTCGATGTGTCGAACACCGACGCCGTCGCCGGGCAGGATCCGACGAACCCGGTGACCTTCGCCTTCGGCGCGAGCTACGCGTTCGCCCGCACGATCGTCTCGATGGATGGAGGCGGCCACTTCGCGTACACCCCGACCATCAACTACGGTGGGAACAACGGCCGCTCGGCGCTGCTCGGCTCCAACGGGCTCTATTACACCGTGGGAAATTCCAACAACGGCAACGCAGCGGCGTTCGGGTCGACCAACGGCACGAATCCCGACGTCACCGAGACGACCGGCCTGGCGGTGGTCACCCCGATCAATGGAGCCTCGTCGAGCGTCGCCATCCCCGCCGGCAATTCGGCCGAGGTCAATCCGCTCCTCCAGTACAGCTTCGGCACCCCGCCCAAGGCCGACAAGCCTGGCAAGGACAACAACTACCGCGGCGTGACCGAGTTCGGCGGGGCGCTCTACTTCACCAAAGGGAGCGGCAGCAACGGCATGGACACCGTCTACACCGTCTCTTCGCTGCCCACCGTCGCAGGGGCGGCCGCGGCCACGATCAGCGTCGTCCCCGGCTTCCCGACCGACTCCGCCAAGGCGACCGGGGGCGACTACACCCCGTTTGCCGTGTTCTTCGGGAACGCGACCACGATGTACGTCAGTGACGAAGGCTCGGGCGACGCCACAGACAAGGCGAGCCATGCCGGCCTCGAGAAGTGGAGCCTGGTCGGCGGAGTCTGGCAGATGGACTACGTGCTGACCCAGGGCCTAATTGGCGTGGTCGACAGCAACCTGAACGGCCCCGACGGCCAGTATCCGAACGTGACCACGGTGGGCCTGCGCAACCTCACCGGTGTCGTCAACGGCGACCAGGTCACCCTGTGGGCCACGACCTCGACCTCCAGCAGCGCCGTCGACAATGGTGCCGATCCGAACAAGGTCGTGGTGATCACCGACCAGCTGTCGGCCACGACGGCGACGGGCACGGTGGCCGCTGAATCCTTCAGCACGGTCATCGGACCCACCTACGGCACGGCCTATCGCGGCGTGGCGTTCGTAAACTAGGGCTACGTCCCGGCCTCTGAGTCCGCCGGCGGCCGCACATCGAGCTCCAGCGTCCCGCTGAGAATCGCCGCGCAGCGCCAGCAGATCGCGGCGTTGGCCTTCGCGCCCCCCGCCGCTCGACAAATATTGGGCACGGGCCATAGTAGCAAGTCGAGCGAGGGGTGGTCGGTGCGACACCGCGCGACAAAGGAGCGTGGAGCGTGTTCTTGACCTTGATGGTCGTCGGTCTGGTCGGCCTGGTGATGATGGCCATCCCAGCCCTGGGCGGACACCGCCACCTTGGCCACGTCCAGACGCACGCGCATGTGCACGTGCACGGGCACGGGACGGGCGTCGCGCACCATGGCACGCACACCCACACCGCGCGTGACGGTCTCAGGTTTCTCCCCTCGCCGCGCGCCCTGTTCAGCCTCTCCGCCCTCTACGGCGCGTTCGGAAATGCGCTGGTCCGCGCTGCGCATCTGACGACCACGCGCGCCGCGCTGCTCGCGATCGTCCCGGCGCTCCTGACGGAGTGGCTTCTAATTCGGCCGATCTGGAATCTCCTGTTTCGCTTTCAGGGCCAGGCCAGCGGACCGCTCGAGGCGCTGATCATGAGTGAAGCAGAGGCGGTCGTTCCTTTTCGCAACGGAAAAGGCATCGTCGCCACCGTGCGGGACGGACGGCGCGTTCAGCTTCAGGCGCGCCTCTCGGACAGCCAGGCAGCCCTGCCGGTGAAGTTCGGCCAGCGGCTTCGGATCGAAGACGTCGACGCGCGTCGCGAGTGCGTGACGGTCTCCGTGATATCGAATGACAACCCAGCCGGAAGCTCGGCGCACTAAGGAGCCATCATGATCGAACCGTCACTCATCCTCGTCGGCGGGGTCGTCGTCGGCGTCATCTTCCTCACCTCAATCATCATCACCACGTTCCTGCGCAGCGTCGACGCGGGCGAGATCCTGCTCGCCAGCCGCGGCCGAAATCTCCAGATCTACCGCGGCCCCTGCAAGGCCCTCATCGTCCCGATCATCACGCAGACCCGCGTCATCCCGGCGCAGGCCATCAACGTCGACATCGAGATCACCGATCAGACGGCCGACGTCGACAGCAACGGACGTTCGGCGCCCGTGAAGGTGACCGTCCGGGCCTCGGCGATCGTCAGCGTCGGTGAGGACGAGGCGATGGTCAACACCGCCGCCAACAAGTTCTTCTCCAAGTCGGTCGCCGAGCAGCTCTCCACCCTGACCGACGTGCTCTCCTCGGCCGGCCGGCGCGCCATCAACCTGCTCAAGCACGATCAACTCTTCAGCGTTCGAACGCCCGGCTCGGCGCCGGCCACCGCCGCGCTGGTCGTGGCCGCCCCCAACGCCCTGACGCTGGCGCAGCAGCGCGCCGAGGACGATGAGCTGGCGGTGATCATCAAGGACGCCTGCTCACGCGAGCTGATGGACATCGGCCTTTCGTTCAACAGCCTCAACATCAAGGCGGTCTTGAGCGAGGTGGCAGAGGCCCGCCGACGCGAGTCGGGCGCCCGCGCCAAGGCCGACGCCGACGTGGTCCAGGCCAAGGAAGAGCAGCGGGCGCGGATCGCGCAGCTGGAGGCGGCGCAGAAGATCAACGATCAGGAGCGGGCGCTCAACATGCAGATCGCGTCGAACGGCGCCTCGATCGCCAAGGCCGAGGCCGAGAAGCAGGCGGCCGTGCGCCAGCAGCGCGAGGCGGAGCTGAACGCCAGCCAGATCACCCAGGCGCGCGCCGACGCCGAGCAGAACGTGATCAATCAAGAAGCGGAGGGGCGCGCCCAGGCTGCCCGGATTCGGGCCATCGCCCAGGCGGAGGCCGAGGCCATTCGCATCAAGGCGCAGGCGCTCATGGAAGCGGGCGGCGCCTATCTCGATCTGCGCCGCCTGGAGATGGCGCCCGAGCTGACCGCCCAGGTCGCCAGCGCGCTCTCCAACAGCCAGTTCGTCAATTTCGGCGGCGGCGGCAACGACGCCGGCGATCGCGGCGCCGTCACCACCGGCTCGAGCGACGTGCTCCGGGTGGTCCAAACATTGATGGCGGCCCAGATCGTCACCGGAAAAGGCTTCCGCGACGGCGACGGCAGCTCCGCCCCCGACGCCAGCTCCCGCCCGCGCCCCGGAAACGGCGCGAAGTAACGAAGCGCCAACGTCGGCTACGCTGCCTCCACCTCCGCCAGCGGCCGCACGTCGATCTCCAGCGTCCCGCCCAGGATCGCCGCGTAGCTGCGGCACATGGCGATCGCCTCGTCCATCCCCGACAGCTCCAGCACCGCGAAGCCGCCAATCAGCTCTTTCGATTCGGAGAACGGCCCGTCGACCACCCGCAGATCGTTGTTGGTGAACAGCAGGCGCTTGGCCTTGGCGCTCGGTTGTAGCTGAGTCTCGCGCACCAACACGCCGGCCTTGGTCATCTCGGTCCGGAGGCGCGTGAGGTCGACCTTCTGCTTGGCGCTCCGGCCGGACGTCTCGAACGCCTGGTCGGCCTTCTCGATCATCAGGATCTGCAGCGGCGGGTTCTCCGGCACGGGCATGAGGCCGATGTCCCACGGCTCGTTCACCTTGCCGAGCTCGATCTCGCCGGTGCCGAGGATCTTGCCGTAGCGCTCGGCCCACCCGATCGCTTCGTCGCGCGTCTTGACCTTCAACAGCATCGTCGCCGCCGGCAGCTCGTGCTCGCCGCGGTAGGGGCCGTGCTTCACCGTGCAGGCGCCGTCGCGGAAAGTGAGGCGCGTGCGCGTCGAGCTTCCGCCCAGGCCCGCGCCGTCGATGAGGGTGCCGGCCTTCGCATGCCCGCCGATGAACGCGCCCATCTTCTCGATGAGCTCCATCGGGGGCTTCTCGCCCGCCTCGGTGTGGGGGTCGTTCTTGTGCATGATCATGAAGCGCATGGTCGTCTCCTCGTGGTCTTCTGGCGGTCGTCTAGCGGTTCTGGGAAGGAACAAGGATAAGCGCGCGCAGGCTCGGGCTGCGCAGCGCGTAGGCGATCCAGAGGATCGCACCCATCACGACAGGGAACCAGAACGACCGGCCGGCGTGGACGAGCGTGCACGTCGCACCGCCGAGGTAGGCGGTCACCAACAGGGCACCGAGGAGCTCGGTTCGCCGGAACAGGTGCAGCAGCGTCGACAGACCGAGCACCAGGCCGAGCGGGCGGATGATCCCGAGGGAGAACCCGAGCTGCCGGGTTCCCGCGACGACCGGCGCCAGCATGAGCAGCTTGCCGAGCGCATCGAACAACAGAAAGGCGACGACCAGGCCGGTGAGCACCCGGCCGCTCAGAAACCAGGTTCGGGAAGCTCGGACGACAGGCGAGCTCGGGGCGCCGACTGAGATGGTTGGGGTGAGCACGTTCTCCATGACGATCCTCCGGTTCGAAGCAGCTCCGGGCCGACCCTCTGCCGGCTCCTGCTGACACGACGAACCGCCTACGCGCCGATCGACAACGCCTCCGATCTTTTTTCAACCATTTGAAATGACGCCACAAAGTCGCGCGCGCCCGGTGGCTCGCCAATGGTTAGGCTCTTGCCGAGGAGATCCCCATGCCCGCGCCCAGCCCCGAGAAGCTCAGTGAGACCGAGATTGCGACCGCCCTGTCGAAGCTGCCGGGGTGGAAGCTGGAAGGTGGCAAGCTCCACCGCGAGTACAAATTCGCCGATTTCGTGGCCGCCTTTGGATTCATGACCGGCGCGGCGCTGGTCGCCCAGGCGATGGACCATCACCCCGAATGGTTCAACGTCTGGAACAGGGTGCGCGTCGACCTGGCGACTCACGACGCGGGCGGCATCACGGCGCTGGACGTCAAGCTCGCCCACTCGATGGAAGAGCTGGCCTCCCGCCTAGCGGCTTGATAGGCAAGAGCGGTCCCGCGAGCGTCAGGCGCGCTGTCAGACTCTGAACGCTTGACGGTGAACCTCTCGATCGTTGGCCGCCGTCGTCGCGCGTTTCCGGGCCTTTCACGTTGGGCATCGGGGTTGCTCAACCGGTCCCCAATGCCATCCAACGTTGTCCGCTGCTCGCTCGTATCCCTGTCGCTCCTGCTGACGATTGACGCGGCCGCCGGCGAGGCGACCGCCGAGGTCGCTGTCCCGAGCGTCGTCCGCCAGACCGCAGTCGGCCTCGATCTGGGGGTCGCCTCGGCGCTGGGATTCGCCGGAGTGACGCTGACCCGCCAGCTCGCCAGTCACTGGCGGATCGAAGCAGGGGCCGGTCTCGGCATGTCGGGGTTGCAGCTCTCGCTCATGCCGAAGTTGGTGCTCGGCCAGGGGCGCGATCACTTCGTCGGCGGCGCCGGCGTGTCGGTGGCGCTGCCCGGGGACAGTCAGTACGTGAGCGGACATCCGATCTGGCTCAACGTCGACGCCATCGGCTACGAGCACCAGTTCGAGAGCGGATTCGCGCTCTCATCGACGCTGGGCCTGACGGGCGGCCTCGGCGGAGGGCGCATCTGCCTCCCTCCCGATGGCTGCTCGCCCCAGTTCTTCGAGGACGTCACCCACTACTGGGGGCCCCAGGGGCGCGTCCAGTTGGCGTACTGGTTCTGACCCTGGCGCCATTTTCGAGATCCCTGCGCGCTGCCAATTGTGTCCAGCCGGATCGTGCCCATCATCTTGGTACCTTTGGAGGTGCCACGATGAAGTGCTGCGACATCATGAACAAGAACGTCGAGTGGTTGACCGAGAAGGACAGCGTCCGCAAGGCCGCGACGGTGATGGCGGAGACGGGGGTCGGCTTTCTGCCCATCTGCGACGCGGCACGACGGGTCATCGGCGTGATCACCGATCGCGATCTCACGACGCGGGTTCTGGCCAAGAAGATCGATCCGGACGCCACGTCTGCCGCGTTGGTGATGTCCTCACCCGCCCTCACCTTCCTGGAGAGCGCCGAGGTCAGCGAGGCTGAGTCGCTGATGGCGACCGAGCGGAAGGCCCGCCTGGTGATCATCGACGCCGACGAGAAGCTGACCGGCGTCCTCGACCTGGCCGATGTCGTCGAGTCGGCGCCGGGGCGACAGAGCCTCCAGACCGTACGCGCCATCATGTGGCGCGAGGCGCTGGGGCCGCGCGGGGGCGCCGCCCGCGGCGAGCCGCTGCTGAAGGACGATCCGGCCGCTCAAAACCTTCCCACTCCGTCGGACGACACGGAGGTGCTCCCCTCCGTTTTCGTCGGCGCGCATCGCGGGACCGACACCAAAGAATTCCCCGGCTGAGCGAGACCCGGCCGGGCCGGCCTCAATCCGCGGAGGAGAACACGACGAGGCCTGCGTCTCGCTCGACGCTGGGGGCCGCGGCCCGCTCCCGCGCGACCGCGGCGGCCTCCTCGTCGATGCGGGGGAATGTATAGAGGACGCGGCCGCGATCGTCGGGCTCCGGGGCGATGTCGCCGCCCAGCGCGACCAGCTCGCGATCAAGGAGGGCCCCGAGCTCGGGTGTGGGGGCCAGCTCTTCCCGCGGCCGCGCTCCCGAGCCGGCGAAGATCCGTCCCAGCAGCCGCCGCCGGTCGTTCCGGACAGCGCGCCTGCCCGCCTCGAGGCGAGCCTTGATCCAGCGGCCGGCGGGGACCGCGAAGAACAGCGCGGAGAACGCCAGCGGAAACTCCCACAGCAGGAATTGCCAGCTGGCGAGCGAGACGTGGAGACGGCTCTCGAATGCCGGCACGATCCAGAACGGCGCCAGCAGGTTGAAGCCGTTGAAGGCCGCGATCAGCGCATTCGTCCCCGGCTCGTTGCCCGTGAGCGGCGCCGGCGTCTCGAGACGCTCGGAGGCCCAGCGGGGTGAGAGGCCCTCCAGGGCGGCCGTCGCAGTCTTGCGCACCGCCTTGAAGGTGTAGACGATCACGCCGTCGTCGGTGACCTCGGGCTCGCCGCCGTAGTCAACCATCAGCCGCGTCACCTCCTGCTCGGCACGCGGGAAGGTCCACCCCATGAGGCGCACCAGATCGACGGAGGCGATCCGCCCGCGTTGCGCCCGGATGTAGCCCACGATCTGCTTTTCGTCCGCCAGCGGATCGACCGCCGGCACTGGTGGCCCGAACACGAAGGCGAACACCCGCTTGTAGAACGGCTCGCGCCGGGCCCGTGGCGCGAAACGGGACCGCTGCCGGCCATAACCGCCGCCGCCGCCCATGTCCCAGCCCCAGAACCAGAACAGCCCCCCGAAACCGATGCCGCCGCCGTCGTCGTCGCGATCGGACGAGCTGCGCGCGAAGATCATCGCCACCATCATCGCCATGAACGCCGCGAAGTAGGCGATTAGCGTCGTGACGATCGTGATCTTGAAGAGGAACGTGAAGCCCTTCCAGAGCCGGCTCCCGACCACCGCCGCCCGCTCACGCCACGACAGCGCGTCGCGGCGCTCGAACGCCGGATCGAACTCGTAGAGGAGCTCGCCGCTCTCGGTGGCGCTGAGGTGGCTCCGGTACTCCTTGAGCAGCGCGGTCAACGCCCGCCCCGCCTCCTCCTCGGGCAGCCCGGAGGCGACGATGGCATCCGCGCGGGTGAGCTTGGCGTCGCGCCCGCGGAGCGCCTCCAGCATCACCACCTTGGCCCGCTCGGCCGAGTAGTCCTTTCGTTCCAACATTGGTTCAGTCGTCACGTGTTCCGCATTCTACGATCTAGAATGACCAGATTCTCGTGGCGTCGTGGCTGGGGTCGAAACCCTACCTGACGACCTACTGATCAAGCTCGGGGTAGTGCCGGAAGATGCCGTGCTCGTTGAACGGGATCCGGCGCGGTGACGCCAGGTAGGCGGCCACGGCGGGCACGGCGGCGACGCGGTCCCGGAGCGCGACCAGGTGCGGGAGCTTGCTGGCCATCCGCGCGAGCGCGCGGGGGAAGGCATAGCCGACGCCGGCCATGACCTGAAACAGCGAGAGATCGACGTACGACAGCGCGGCGCCGACCGCGTGGCGACCGCCGGCGGCCGCGTTGGTCTCGAGGACGCGCTCGAAGTATCCGAAGTACTTGGGGATGCGGTTCTTGGTGAAGAGCTCCGCCCGGCGCGTCGCCTCCGGTTTTTGATCGTCATAGTAGAGGCTGGAGCCGATCGGGTGATGCGCGTCGTGCGCCTCCAGCACGAAGTCGGAGATCGTGAGCTGAACGTGGTTGGCCTTCGCGCGGCTCGCCTCGTCTTCGGGGACGAGGCCGAGGCGCGGCCCGAAGTATTGCAGGATGGCCCCGGTCTGCGACAGCGTCACGGCGCCTTGGCGCAGGATCGGCGGCGCGAAGAACGGTCCCCCGCCCGAGGTCTCGGCCAGCAGCGCGGTGAGCACCTTGACGCCGCCCCCCTCCTCCGCCGACAGGCGCGCGACGTCGACGTACGGCACGCTCGCCGCCTCCAGCGCCAGCCGCACGAACTCGCCGCGCCCCTGGATCGAGGGCCAATAGAACAGCTCATACCTTCCACCCTGTGTCGCCATGCGCGGAACTATAGCGCCTGGTTCGGCGATCAGAGGCGCGCGCCGGTCAGAGACAAAGCAGCAACGTCGGGTCGCAGAGGAGGGGGAGTGTGCAGGTCGTCGTGGCCGCCGTGGGGCAAGCGGCCGCCTGACCGTTGCAGTTGCTTGCCGACGTCAACACGGACTTGTCGTCGCTGCACGAGGCATTCGAGCAGACGAAGTCGGTTCCCCGGAAGCCATCGGTCGGGCAGGCCGCAGTGGTGCCGGTGCAATTCTCAGCCACGTCGCAGACGCCCGCCGACCCACGACAGACCGTCGACGCAGGCAAGAAGCTGTCCGCCGGGCAGGCTGCCCCGCTCCCGGTACAACTCTCAGCCACGTCGCACGCGCCCGCGGACGACCGACAAACCGTCGACGCCGACAAGAAGCTGTCTGCCGGACAGGCGGCCGCGCTCCCGGTGCAATTCTCAGCCACGTCGCACGCGCCCGCGGACGACCGACAAACCGTCGACGACGGCACGAACGCGTCCGCAGGGCACGATGCCGAGCTCCCCGTGCACGCCTCCGCCACGTCGCAAACGCCCGCCGACGTACGGCATACCGTCCCCGCTGCCACGAGCACGTCCGACGGGCACGCCCCCGAGCTCCCCGTGCACGCCTCCGCCACGTCGCAAACGCCCGCCGACGCACGGCACACCGTCCCCGCGGTCACGAGCACGTCCGACGGGCACGCCCCCGACGAGCCGGTGCATTTCTCGGCCACGTCGCAGGTCCCCGTCGCCGCGCGACAGACCGTCGACGACGACGCGAACGCGTCCGTCGGGCAGGCCGTCGAGCTCCCGGTGCAGTTCTCCGCCGAATCGCAGGTCCCCGTCGACGCACGACATACCGTCGACGAAGGCGCGAAGACGTCCGTCGGACAGGCCGACGAGCTGCCCGTGCACTTTTCGGCCGCGTCGCAGGTGCTCACCGCCGCGCGGCACACCGTCGACGACGACGCGAAGGCGTCCGCCGGGCAAGCCGACGAGGTTCCCGTGCATTTCTCGGCCACGTCACAGGTCGTCGCCGCCGCGCGACAGACCGTCGACGACGACGCGAAGGTATCCGTCGGGCAGTTGACCGACGTGCCGGTGCAGTTCTCGGCCACGTCGCAGGTGCTCGCCGCCGCCCGGCAGACAGTCGACGATGAGGCGAGCCCGTCGGCCGGGCAGGCCGTCGAGGTGCCGGTGCACTTCTCGGCCACGTCGCAGGTGCCCGCCGCCGCCCGACAGACAGTCGACGACGAGGCGAGCCCGTCGGCCGGGCAGTCGAGTGACGTCCCGCTGCAGGTCTCGGCGACGTCGCAGGCGCCGTTTGCGGCGCGACAGGTCTTCCCGGCGGCCACCGGCGAGCAGGTCCCGACCTTGCCCGAGAGATTGCAGGAGGAGCAGGCGCCCGTGCAGGCGGTGTTGCAGCAGATGCCGCTGACGCAGGTCAACCCGGAGGCACACTGGCTGGTCGCCCCACAGACGCCACCTTGAGACTGGAACCCGCAGCCACCGTTGGCGCAGATCCCCGGACAGCTCATCGTGGCCGACGTGGCGCAATTGCCGGCGCCGTCACACTTCGCCGCCGGCGTGAGCGTCGTGGTTGGATTGCCGTTCGAGCAGGTGGCCGCCTTGCACTGCGTCCCGGAGGGCCACTTCGTGCACTGCCCCGAGGTGCATTGCCCGGTCGTGCCGCAGCCCGACTGATCCTGGAGGGCGCACATCCCCTGGGGGTCCGAGCTGGCCGTGATGCCCACGCAGGTGCCCAAGCTGCCGGCGATGTTGCAGGCGTGGCAGGCGGTGTTGCAGGCCGTGCCGCAGCAGATGCCCTGCGCGCACTGCGCGCTCGAGCACTGGTTGTTGTTCGAGCAGGGTTGGCCGTTGGGCTTCGGTCCGCAGGAGCCGGCGACGCCGTTCATTCCGCAGGTATTGGGCGACACGCACTGCGAGTCGTTGCTGCAGGCGGAATAACAGGCGGTGCTGTTGCACTGGTAAGGGCTGCAGCTGGTGGCGTTCGGTTTCGAGCAGGTGCCGGAGCTGCTGCAGGTCCACTGCGGCGTGTAGCTGGTGCCCGAGCAGCTCTCCGGCGCGCAGACCTGTCCCACTGGGTATTTCTGGCAAGCGCCGGCGCCGTCGCACTTGCCGTTCGTCCCGCACATCGCGGCCGTCAGGTCCTTGCAGACGCCATGCGGATCGGCGCCGCCGGCGCCGATCGACGTGCAGGTCCCGAGCGAGCCGGGAACCGCGCAGCTGCGACAGGCGCCTGTGCAGGTCGTCGCGCAGCAGACCCCGTCGGCGCAGTGCCCGTTCACGCAGTCGGCGTCGGCTGTACAGGTCTGGCCGTCGACCTTCTTCCCGCAAGTCCCGACGGTGCTTCCCGTCGGAATCGTGCAGCTGTGCCCGGGCGCGCAGTCGGCCTGAGTGGAGCAGTACTCGGTGCAGGCGCCGGTCGTGCAGGCGAAGTTGCCGCAGGTGAAGGTCTTGGCGGTGAGACAGGTCCCGAGGCCGTCGCAGGTTTGCGTGGACTTGCCAGAAATGGCGTCGGTGCAGACCGCTGCGGCGCAGGCCGTGTTGACGGGATAGCGAGGGCAGCCGCCCTGTCCGTCGCACATCCCGGTCGTTCCGCACGTCGTGGGGTCCTGCTTGGGACAGAGTGCGTGTGGCTGGCCAGCGGGGGTCGGTGTGCAGATGCCAGGCGATCCGACCTGATCGCAGGACTGACAGGCTCCCCCACAGGCGGTGTTGCAACAGACGCCGTCGGCGCAATGCTTCGAATCGCATTCAGCGTCGCCGCCGCAGGCAACGCCGGGACCTTTGGGTCCGCAACTCCCTCCGAGGCATTTGACGGGGGCGACGCAGTCCGCGTCGGAGCTGCAGGTCGCCTTGCATTGATTGGTGGTCGTGCTGCAAAGGAAGGGGGCGCAGACCATGTTCGCGCCGGCGCGACAGGCGCCCGAGCCATCGCAAATGAGGGTGCCGGCGATCTGGGAGCCCTGGCAGGTCCCCGGCGTGCAGACCGTGCCCAGCGTATAGACGCGGCAGGCCCCCTTACCGTCGCAGGTTCCGTCCTGACCGCAGGTCGATTTCGCGTCGGTGTGGCATTGAGTCGTAGCGCTCGGCTTGACGCCGGCCGCGACCGGCGTGCAGGTGCCGAGCGACAGCGTCTGCGAACAGGTCTCGCAGGTTCCCTGGCAGGCGCTGTTGCAGCAGTACCCCTCGACGCAAAACTTGCTCTTGCACTGGGCGGAGCAGCTGCAGGCGAGGCCGTTGTCTCGGTTCGCGTTGCCGCACGAGGCGTCCGCGCCGCCCGGTCGCGTATCGGGCCCCGCGTCGGGCCGCCGGACGATCCCGTCGTGACCACCGTCGGTTCCCCCGTCCGGGTGTCCCGTCCCCGGCGAGCTCGAACAACCTGACGCGAACAGCACAAGAAATGCGATTCCACCCGCTAAGCGCTTCACGTTCCCCCCAACTACAATTTTCAAAGATGTACGGTCCGATATGACATTTCGTACACCGTCGTACCAGAGGAAAACGGCCCTCCGTAAACTAATTCCCGTCAAAAGACCGTCACGTCGGCGATTCGACGCGGGCGGACAGACGGACCACCGTTCTTGGTGGGGCGCGTCTGTCCGTCGCTTCCATGAGCATGACCATGAACTTGTAAGTCCGACCAGCAACGCTGCCAAGACGTTCTGGAAATGGCTTTCCAGCCTCGGGAGAAACACTACGTGAGGCGCGGGGCCCTCCCGACATCACCGACGGCGGGCTCGCGTTATCGATGGGGCACTAAAATGCAACGAGCACCCTCGAACGAGCTCGCGAATCCCACTCACTCCAAGACCGCCGCCGTCCTGCTGCTCATCGCCTGTGCGGCCGGCTGCGGATCTTCCAGCTCCCACACGACCGGCGACGGAGGACCCAGCGACGGCGGCTCTTCGACCGGCGGGAGCGCGGGAAAGGCAGGAGCAGGCGGGGCCGGCGGTTCGCCCGCCGGGGGGAGCGCCCTGGCGGTGAATCTGCGAACTGCGGGCCACTACGCGATCCTCGCCGAGAGCGCCATCTCGACGGTGCCGCCCTCGGTCGTCACCGGAGACCTGGGGCTCAGCCCCATGGCGGCGACCTTCATCACCAACTTTTCTTTGATCGCCGACTCCACCAACGTCTTCGCCACCTCGACCCAGGTAACCGGCAAGGTCTACGCGGCCGACGACGCCGTCCCCACGCCGTCCAACCTGACCACGGCGATCGCCGACATGGGCCTCGCGTTCACCGACGCCGCCGGCCGCGCGCCCAACGTCACCGAGCTCGGCGCCGGAAGCATCGGTGGGATGACGCTCGCGCCGGGCGTCTACCAGTGGGGCACCGGCCTCCTGATTCCGACCGATCTCACGCTCAACGGCAGCGCGACGGCCGTCTGGATCCTCCAGATCGCCCAGAACCTGACGGTGAGCAGCGCCGTCAGCGTCCACCTCACCGGCGGCGCGCTGGCCAAGAACGTCTTCTGGCAGGTCGCGGGCAGCGTCGATCTCGGCACGACCTCCCACTTCGAGGGGATCATCCTCTGTCAGACGATGATCAATCTGCGCACGGGCGCATCGATCGCGGGCAGGCTCATGGCGCAGACGGCGGTCAGCCTCGACGCCAGCACGGTCGCGCAGCCGGCGCCGTAGGTCTCACTTACGCCCGTCTATTTGCGCGTAGCTATTTGATCGACAGCAGCTCGACGTCGAACACCAGGGTGCCCGCCGGGGCGCCTGGGCGACTCGGCGTCTCGCCGTAGGCGAGGTTGCCGGGGATCCAGAAGCGGGCCTTGTCACCGACGACCAGCAGCTGCAGCCCCTCGGTCCAACCCTTGATGACGCCGTCGAGTGGAAAGGTCGCCGATGCGCCGCGCACGACCGAGCTGTCGAACAGCTTCCCGTCGGTCGTCCAGCCGCTGTAGTGAACCTCGACGGTGCTGTCCGACTTGGGGTGGTCCTTCCCCTTGCCGTGCTTGAGGATCTTGTAAGAGAGGCCGGAGGCGGTCTTCTTCGCCTCCTTCGGCGCCCCAGCGACGTCCGCCGGCGTCTCGGGCGGCGGTGCGACCTTCACGAAGTCGAGCAGCTCCACGTCGAAGACCAGCATTCCGGCCGGCGCGCCCGGTCGGTTCGGTGGATCACCGTAGGCGAGATCGGCCGGGATCCAGAAGCGCCGCTTCTCCCCCTTGGCCATCAGCTGCAGCCCCTCGCCCCACCCTTTGATCACGCCGTCGAGCGGAAACCGGGCCGGCTCGCCCGTCGGGATCGAGCTGTCGAACATCTTCCCGTCGGTGGTCCAGCCCGTGTACTGCACGGTCACCTTGTCGTGCGGCCCCGGATGGGCGCTCCCCTTGCCTTTGAACAGCACCTTCGACGCGAGGCCGCTGGCGGTCTTCTTGGCGCTGGCGGGTGGCGCCGCGACCTCCGCCGGCGCGGAGGGAGCCGCCGGGGGTGGCGCCGACGGCAGCGGCTCGATGGGGCCAGCAGAGACGCGCGCGCTCACCAGCGTGCCGGCCACAGCGAGGACGAAAAGCATCGACCAACCGAATCGCTTCATTCCTGCCGAATACCACGCCCACCGATGTTGGCAAGATGCTCACCCGAGGTGGCGATCGATGAGCGCGGCGATCCGCTCCGGGAGCTCCTCGGCCATGGTGTGGGTGCCGCCGGCGACGATCTCCAGGCTGGCGCCCGGGATCTGATCGCGCAGGTATTCGCCGACGCCGAGGGGCGCCAGCGGATCGGCGTCGCCGATGAGCACCAGCGTCGGCATCCGCAGGCTTGGCAGGCGATCGCCGAGGTCGCTGCGATCGTCGACGAACCAGCGTGGCATCTGTGGGCGCTCGGCGACCCAGTCGCTGGTTCGCCACTCCGCCGCGCCGAGACGGCGCACGTCGACGCCGCCCGTGGTCGCCACCAGCACGAGGCGGCGCACCCGCCCGGGATGCTCCAGCGCCAGGCGGAGCGCCAAAGCCCCGCCCATCGACTGGGCCACCAGATCGAATGACGAAGGCAGCCGCTCCAGGACCAGGTCGAGCAGATCGGAGACGCTGCGAATGGAGGGGTTGGGCGGCGTTTCTCCGAACCCGGGGTACTCGACCGGCAGCGGTTCACTTCGAGGCCGGAGGAGCTCGGCCACCGGGCGCCAGAACGACGCGAGGCCGGCCGCGCCGGGAAGATAGACCAGAGGGGGACGCATCGAGAGTGGCGTTGCCCGTCTGTTTTAGCCGACCAGCGCCACGCGCGCGACCGCCACGGAGGCGCGCACGAGAATCGATAGCGGTCCGTCTGAGGATCCACCCTTGATACAATGAGATGCCGATGCGCATCTCAGCTCTGATCGGGATCCTGGCCCTGCTCGCCCTCGGCTGTAGCAGCTCCGGTACCGGCGGGAACGACGCGGCGGCAAGCGGCGGCGCTGCGGGAGGCGGCGCTGCAGGTGGCGGCGCGGCAGGTGGCGCTGCAGGCGTCGGCGGTGCCGCCGGTTCAGGAGTGGGCCGCAGCTACACGACCGCGTTCCCACTCACCGAAAACCCGATCTCCGAAGGGGGGAGCTGGATCAACGGGCAGACCAATGGCATCGACTGGCATGACATGTCGACGACGCCCGGTCTGGCGATCGGCCACCAGAGCGGCTCCTCGTACACCGATGGAACGGCGCTGCTCACAGGGAGCTGGGGACCGAACCAGACCGTCGAGGCGGTCGTGCACGCGGTCAATCCCAAGGACTCCTGCTACCAGGAGGTCGAGCTGCGCCTCCGCAGCACGCTCACGGCCCACAGCTGCACTGGCTACGAGATCTCGTTCAAGGCGACCAAGAGCTCCGGCGCTTATCTCATCATCGTGCGCTGGAACGGGCCGCTGGGAGATTTCACCTACCTGGTCAACACCAGCGGCGCGCAATACGGCGTGACCGAAGGGGACGTGGTCAAGGCGACCATCGTCGGCAACGTCATCACCGCCTACCTCAATGGCGTGCAGGTTGGCACCGCGACTGACGCCACGTATACGACGGGAAGTCCCGGCATGGGGATGAACCTCGAGACCGGCGATACCTCCTGCGTCGGGACCAACGGCGACTACGGCTTCAAGCACTTCACGGCGACCTCCGACTGAGATCACCCGAATTCTGCAAGCGCTAGCGCGGCCGGCGACTCAAGTTGTGGAAGAGCGGTTGGCGGTCGAACCCGTCGAGCGCTTCGTCCGTCGCCGGCCGAACATCACAGCCAGGAATCCCGCCAGCACGAACGCATCTACCGCGCCGGGTGCGCTGGCCAGAGTGCACGAGCACCCCGGTTGCGAGGAGGCGGTTGCACCCGTGCCTCCGCCTGTCCCGGTGGTCGTCCCGGTGTCTCCGCCGGTCCCGGTGGTTGTCCCGGTTCCGCCGGTCCCGGTGGTTGTCCCGGTTCCGCCGGTCCCGGTATCGATCGTGCCACCCGTCCCTGTGCTCCCGCCGGCGCCCGTGACAGCCCCCGTTCCGCCGGTTCCGGTGCCAGTGCTGCCGCCGGTCGAGCCGATGGTTCCGCCAGTGCCCGTCGAGCTGCTCCCACCGGTTCCAGTGCTGCCGCCGGTCGAGCCGGAGGTTCCGGCCACACCGCTGCTTCCGCCGCGCCCGGTTCCACCTGCGCCACCGGTCCCGGTGCTGCCACCTGTTGCGCTGCTCCCGCCGGTTCCGGTGCTCCCGCCGGTTCCAATGCTGCCGCCGGCGCCACTACTCGACGAGCAGCCCGCCGCCTGCGGATCGGTCGTCAGGGTCTTGTCGAGATTGAAGAACGGAATGGTGTACGTCGCGTTCAAGTTCGCGTCCGTGCCGTGCGGACCGTTGGTCTCTGTCCAGGCGTCGAGGACCGTGATCCCGCAGGAATCCAGCCATTGCTGGCGCGTATATTGGTGGCTGCTGATCGTCACCGACGTCGACGATGTCGGGTTCGTGGCCAGCCCCAAGACGTTGGTCCATTCCTTGATGGCCTCGGTCTGGTTGGTGAAACTGATGATGCTGTCCGCTTGCCCGTGCCAGAGCTGGATTCGCGGCCGAAATCCCGTGTACCCGGGGTACATGGCGCGAACCATGTTTCCCCACTCCACCGCGGTGTGCGTGACTGAACCGCCTGCGCACGGGCCGCTCCACTGCCCGGCGGGGTCGCTGACCGACCAGCATCCGGCAGGAACACCCGAGAACTCCGAGCTCCCCTTGAACACGTCCGGATAGACGGCGGCAAGACCTTCCGCCATCATGGCGCCCGACGAGGTTCCGGTCACGTAGACGCGGTTGGCGTTCGAGCCGTGCTTGGTAATCGCGTACTTCACCTGGTCAACGATGGCACCCGTGTCGCCGCCGCCGTTGTGGGTGAGCGATGGGGTGGTCGCCACGTCCCAGCAGTTCTGGGAGGTCTGCGGCAGGACGATGAGGAAGCCGTATTTGTCGGCGTCCGCGACGATCCCGCCCCCTTGCGCCTCTCCGAGGACGCCGGCCGCGTTCCCGCCACAATAGTGGACGAGCACGAGGATCGGGGCGTTCGCCGCCAGACTGGTGGGAACGTATTCGTACATCGAGACCCAGGCCGGCTCGGTGCCCTTCTGCCACCCGGAGATCGGCCCCGACAGTGATGCGGCCGAGGCCGGCGAGGCGGCGAGCAGGCACGCAAAGGTCGCCAAGGGCGCGGCGAACCGCCATGCAAGTCGCGAAGCCATCGCCCTGGAAAAGCTGTTCCTACCTAGCGACATGGGCCGTCTCCTTCGAGTCCGTGGGGGGAGGGAATTCGTTCATGGCGAGTCAAGCGCTTCTCGATGCACCGCGCGTGGGATGAGTGCGCAGGTATCTGCTACTGCCGGAAGCGAGCTGGAGGTGCGAAACTATTTGCGAGGAGTGACGGCGGCTGTGACGCGCTGAGAGGGGCGGAGGCACGCTACGATGTCTTCCGCGAACCCCCACCGTCGGCTTCCCGAGTGCGATTCAGGCGCCGCCGCACAGGCGATCTCGGCCAATGTCCAGGGGCCGCCGGGCGCGCGTGATTACGTTTCGGCCGGGGGTGCGGCATGACGGTGTCGACGAGCGAAGCCACGCCGCGATCGCGGCCTACGCAAAAGAAGCGGCGGTACAGCGACGGACATCCGCTGGATCATGTCCAGTACCTCGAATCCAAGATCATCCTCAAAGGTGACCGCTTCACGTCGGTCGACAGCTTCGATGAGTTCGCCAGGCTGGTGAAGCGGACCGCGAAGGAGGCCGGCGTCGACTTCTCCCGCAAGGCATTCAAGGAGGCGAAGCCGCGCATCCGGGAGGTCCTCTTTCTCGATACGCCCGACTTCAGGCTCTACAACAACGCCTTCATCCTGCGCCGGCGGACCGACTACGTCGACGGGTTCGCGGTGGGCGATCCCGAGATCGTCTTCAAGTTCCGCCACCCGGACTTACAAAGGGCGGCGGACATGGACGTCCGTCCCCAGATCGCCGGCGACCACCGGATCAAGTTCAAGGCCGAGGCGCTGCCGCTCAAGGACCAGGTCGGCGGGGTGCGCATTCTCTACTCGCACAACGTCCAGTTCCCTCAGAGCCACGTCCATGCAGCAGACAAGACGGCGATGGCGACCCTGGTCCGCCTGCTCCCTCCCCTGCGCGACCTCAAGACGAACGCCAACGAGCGGATCGAGCTGGTGAATCACACCGCGATCGAGGAGGTCCTGCTCGATGTCGGCATGCTCGACTTTGGCAAGGGGGTCGAAGCCAAGGCCAACGTGGCGGTCTGGCGCACGCGCGGCGACCAGCAGCAGCTGGTGGGCGAGTTCGCCTATCAATGCAAGTTCGAGCGCGAAGACGAGCGGCACGCCGTGGCGATGAAGCGGGCGGAGCAGCTCTTCATCTTGCTGCAGGAGACGGCGCGCGACTGGCTCTCCCTCGGAACCACCAAGACCGGCACTGTCTATCGACTGAAGGGCAACCCTCCCACCGCCCACGAATAGGGAACGACCCCCTCCATGGGCCCGATCCGGCAACGCGTCGCCGCCGACATCGGCGGCATGCACCTCGCGTTGAACGTCTTCGTCGCGACGACGCTGATCTGGATCGTGATCCGGCAGTGGGAAGGCGTGAACCCGATCTGGGCGATCAGCTCGATGCTCGCGTCGAGCGATCCGCACGTGAACGAGGCACTCAAGAGCGCCCGCGGCCGCGTCATCAACGCCGTGCTCGGCTGCGTCACCGGCCTCACGTTTCTGATCCTGGGCGGTTCGAGGGATTGGAAGCTCCCCCTGGCCCTGGCGGTGACGGCGTTCCTTTCCAGCTACATCGTGCGGGTGCCGGTCATGTGGCGGCAGGCGCCGCTCACCGCCGCGATCGTGGTCGCCTCTGGGCTCGAGAAGCACACGAAGATGGTCTCCATCGAAATCGGACTGCGCCGCGTGGGGGAGGTCCTCTTCGGCTGCTTCGTGGGCCTCTTCGTCACCTGGTCGATCTCGAAGATCTGGCCCCTTCCCGAATCGCCCCCTCCCGCGGCCTCCGTTCGTCCATGATGTCCTGGTGCTGCTGTCGCGCGATGATGTCGCTCCGCTGGAGGTCGAGGGGCGTGATGGGCCCTCGCCCTTCCTCATCATCTGCGATCACGCCGGGAGGCTGATTCCGCGCTCACTCGACGCTTTGGGGCTGACGGAGGAGCAGCTCGGGCGGCACATCGCCTGGGACATCGGGGCGGCCGGCGTCGCGCGCCGGCTGGGGGCGACGCTCGGTGCCCACACCGTGTGGCAGCGGTACTCCCGCCTGGTCGTCGACTGCAACCGTCCTCTTGACGCATTGGACTCAATCGCGCTCCACAGCGAACAGACCGTCATCCCGGGGAATCAGGACGTCGCGCCCGCCGCTGCCGAGGAGCGGGCGCGCGCGATCTTTCACCCCTACCACGACGAAATTCGCTCGGCGCTCGACCGGCGGCAGGCAGAAGGACGCTTGACCGTCCTGGTCGCGATGCACACGTTCACGCCCGTGTTCCTGGAAGTTCCCCGTCCCTGGCACGTCGGCGTGCTCTACAACCGCGACTCCCGCGTGGCCAGACCGCTGTTGCAAGCGCTCCGCGACGAAGGCGATCTCGTCGTGGGCGACAACCAGCCCTACGCGGTCGGCGATCTGACCGACTATTCGGTCGTCCATCATGGCGAGCGGCGCGGAATTCCCCACGTCGAGATCGAGATCCGCCAGGACCTCGTCGCCGACGAAAAGGGGCAAGCGGCCTGGGCCGGACGGTTCGCGCGGCTCCTGCCGCTCGTCATTCAAAGCCTCCCCACACTCAGCACACCACCAGCAGGATGAAACAAGATGCAGATCCGCCTCGGTTACGAGCTCAACTACCAACTTCCCCAGTCCACGCCCATGATCTTGACCCTGAACGTGCACCACAGCCGGGTCTCGGATCTCGTTCGACCAGACTACATGGTGACGACGCCGGCGGTCCCGACCGCCGCCTACCGGGATGGATTTGGAAATTGGTGTACGCGCCTGGTGGCCCCGGCGGGACATTTCCGCGTGACCACCGACGCGATCATCAACGACAGCGGCGTGCGAGAGACGGCCGTGCCGTCCGCGGTTCAGCACCTCGTCCAGCAGCTGCCGGAGGAGACGCTGGTCTTCCTCTTGGGGAGCCGCTACTGCGAGACCGACAAGATGTCCGAGTTCGCCTGGAGCCGGTTCTCGAACGCCCCGCTCGGCTGGGGGCGCGTGCAGGCGATCTGCGACTTCGTGCACCAACACATCACGTTCGGCTACCAGTTCGCCAGCCCCACCAAGACCGCCTGGGAGGCCTTCAACGAACGCCGGGGGGTCTGTCGCGACTTCGCCCACCTGGCCATCACCCTCTGCCGCTGCATGAACATTCCGGCGCGCTACTGCACCGGCTATCTGGGCGACATCGGCGTTCCGAAGGACCCGGCGCCGATGGACTTCGCGGGATGGTTCGAGGCCTATCTCGGGAATGCCTGGCACACGTTCGATCCACGCAACAACGTTCCGCGCACCGGACGCGTCCTCATCGCGCGCGGCCGCGACGCCGCCGACGTTGCGATCACCACCACCTTTGGCCCCAACACCTTGCAGACCTTTCGGGTCTGGACCGACGAAGTGGTCGCCTGACCATCCCTCGCACGGCGGCCATTCGAAGAGTAGCCTGACGGTATGACCTACTGTATTGGCGTTCTCCTGGAGGACGGCCTCGTCCTTGGCTCGGACTCTCGCACCCACGCGGGCGTCGATAACTTCGCCTCGTTCTGCAAGATGACCGTCTTCGAGCAGGCGGGTGAGCGCGTGCTGGTGTTGCTCAGCTCCGGAAGCCTCGCCGGAACGCAGGCAGTCATCAGCGTGCTCACCCAGCAGGCCGATGCCGAACCCAGTGCCGAAAAGGCCAGCATTCGGAGCGCCCGGACCATGTTCGACGTGGCCCGCGTCGTCTCGGACGCGATGCGCGCGATCGAGCACCGCGACAAAGAATACCTGGAGAAAAATGATCTCTCCTTCAACGCGTCCTTCATCCTCGGTGGCCAGATCAGCGGCGAACGGATGCGGCTCTTTCGCATCTACGCCGAAGGCAATTTCATCGAGGCCAGCGCCGAAACGCCGTTCTTCCAGACCGGCGAGGCCAAGTACGGCAAGCCGATCATCGACCGCGTCATCGCCCCCTCCACCAGCCTGAGCGACGCGTCCAAGTGCGTGCTGGTCTCGTTCGATTCGACCATGCGCAGCAACCTGTCGGTCGGCATGCCGATCGATCTGCTCTGCTACGAGCGCGACGCTCTGGTGATCAAGAAGCGCCGCCGATTCGAACAGGGTGATCCCTACTTCGCCGCGCTCAGCAAGAAGTGGAGCGAAGGTGTTCGCGCCGCTTTCAAGGAGCTGCCCGAGCCGCAGTGGGGCATCTGAGTGATGATCGCCCAACGTCACTGAACCGTTTCGTCGCCGACTTTCGACCGACACGTGACTCCGTCGATTCCGGCGCACAGTTCCAGGATGAGCCGGGACGAGGCGACCATCACTCAGCTCATCGGCGCCGTTTCCGAGCTTCGCGGCGAGGCCCTGAGGATGGAGCGGCGCTTTGCACGGGACATCGCGCTCGTTCACCCCTCGTACCGTCGAAGCGCCCGCAATCTGCTGCACTACCTGGCTTTGCGCCAGCACGACATTCGACCCCTGCAGACGCAGTTGGCGGCACTGGGACTGTCGTCGCTCGGCCGCTGCGAAGCCAACACCCTCGCCGGGCTGAACGCGGTGCTGGCGGCGCTGATTCGCCTCGCGGGACCAACGGCCCAGCGGGCCAAACGCCTCAAGATTTCAAAACCGCCCGTGGACTTCGTGACCGGCCCGCTTCTTCTCCGGCGCCATACCCAACGACTCCTCGGACGCCGCCCCCCACATCGGACGGCCCACATCATGGTCACGATGCCGTCGGAGGCCGCGCACGACGCGAACCTGGTCCAGTCGCTCCTCCGATCGGGGATGGACATCATGCGGATCAACGGCGCCCACGACGACGCTGCCGCTTGGCGGGCGATGGTGGGCCATTTGAAGCGCGCCAGGAGGGCGACCGGCTTACGCTGCAGGATTCTGGTGGATCTCGCGGGACCCAAGCTTCGTACGGGGGCGCTCGAGACGGAGCCCGGCGTACTGAAGATAAGACCCGACCGCGATCGGCGCGGGGTGGTCACCAGCCCGGCGCGCGTCTGGTTGGTCCCCGCTGGCCAGGCGCCTCCCCTGGCCGCCAGCGGCTCCGTCGTCGTGCCTGTGAACGGCGACCTGCCCACCGAGGTCTCTCACGTTGTCGTTCACGACGTTCGCGGGAAGAAACGCAGGTTGACGGTCGAGAGCGGCGAGGGGCCTTCGTTGCTCTGCACCAGTGATCGCACGGTCTACTTGGAGGCTGGAGCGCGCGTCGTCTTTTTCGCCAAACGCGACCGGCGGGGCAGTGGCCGGGTCGGGGCCCTCACCGCCGCCACACCCCCCATCTTGCTTCGTTCCGGCGACCGCCTCGTGCTGACCCGCACCGCGACCGCGGGTCACCCGGCGCGTCGCGGTCCCCGGGGTCTGGAACCGGCGCGCATCCCCTGCACGTTGCCGGAGGTGTTTCGGGACGTTCGACCAGGGGAGCCGGTCTGGTTCGACGACGGCAAGATCGGCGGCCTGGTGGTCAGCAACGACCGTCGGGAGATCGAGATAAAGATCAATCATGCTCGTTCTGCCGGAGCACGCTTGTTGCCGGACAAGGGCATCAATCTCCCCCTGTCCAACTTGCGACTCTCTGGTCTGACCGAGAAGGACCGAGCTGATCTCGCTTTTGCCGACCGCGCTGCAGATCTCGTAGGTCTCTCGTTCGCGCAACGGGCCCAGGACATCCAGAAGCTCGCCATGTTGCTGGCCGAAGGGAAGAAGCGTCCGCCGGGCATCATTCTCAAGATCGAAACCCGGCGGGGATTCGAAGCGCTGCCACGCCTGCTCCTCTCGGCACTCCGAACGCCTCCGGTCGGCGTCATGGTGGCCCGGGGGGACCTCGCGGTGGAGGTGGGATTCGATCGACTGGCCGAGGTGCAGGAAGAGATCCTCTGGTTGTGCGAGGCTGCGCACGTGCCTGCCATCTGGGCAACGCAGGTTCTCGAGAACCTCACCAAGAAGGGAGCGCCCTCGCGCGCGGAGGTCACCGACGCGGCGACCGCGGTGCGGGCCGAGTGTGTCATGCTCAACAAAGGGCCTCACGTCCGCGAGGCCGTGGCGTTTCTCGACGACGTCCTTCGGCGAATGCAGGACCACCACGACAAAAACCGCGCCACCCTGCGCAAGTTGTCGGTGGCAGACGGAAGCAAGCGAGCTCGCTGATGGGCATTTCATGAGCAACGTGCTTCCGAAACGCGTGCTCGCGGGCCACGGCAAGCCGGGGATCCGCGTCTCGCCGCTCCTGATCGAGATCGCCGGCCTGGAGAGCTCGGCCGTCTACACCCGGCTCGGGACCCGTGCGGAGGGGCTGACCTCGCAAGAAGCGACCGCGCTGCTCGCCCAGCACGGCCAGAATGTGCTCGCGCGGGATCGCCCCCCGGGGTTCTGGCGGCTGCTTTGGCGCTCGGTCATCAATCCGCTGGTGATCCTGCTGGCCGTGCTGGCGACGGTCTCGTTCTCGACCGCCGACCCGCGGGCCGGAACGATGATGGTCCTCATGATCGTCCTCAGCGTCGGGATGAGGCTCTACCAGGAGGCCAAGGCCGGCAGCGCCGCGGCGAAGCTCAAGGCGATGATCTCGGTGAGCGCGACGGCGCTGCGCGACGGCACGCCCCAGGAGATTCCGCTCGTGCAGCTCGTCCCCGGCGATGTCGTTCAGCTCGCGGCCGGCGACATGATCCCGGCCGACGTGCGGCTGGTCCAGGCCAAGGATCTGTTCGTAATCCAGGGCTCGCTCACCGGTGAGAGCTTTCCGGTGGAGAAGCACGCGGTCGAACCCGCCAGCGCCACGCCCGCGACCACGACCGCGCCGCTCGATCTGCCCACCGTCGCGTTCCTCGGAACCAGCGTGGAGAGCGGGTCGGCCTCGGCGGTGGTGGTCACCACCGGCAAGACCACCTACCTCGGAGGGATGGCTGAATCATTTTCCGAACAGCCAGCCCAGACCGCCTTCGACCGCGACATCTCGAGCTTCACCTGGCTGCTGCTCCGTTTCATGTTCGTGATGGTTCCACTGGTGTTCGTCATCAACGGCCTCACCAAGGGCAACTGGACGGAGGCCTTCTTCTTCGCGGTGGCCGTGGCGGTCGGTCTGACACCCGAGATGCTCCCCATGATCGTGACCGTTTGCCTCTCGAAGGGCGCGGTCGCGATGGGGAAGAAGAAGGTCATCGTCAAGCGGCTCAACGCCATCCAGAACCTCGGCGCGATGGATGTCCTTTGCACCGACAAGACGGGCACTTTGACCATGGACAAGGTGATCCTAGAGCGGCACTGCGACGTCGCGTTGCGAGAGAGCGAGAGTGTGCTCGCGCTCGCCTACACCAACAGCCACTTCCAGACCGGTCTCAAGAACGTTCTCGATCGCGCGGTGTTGGCGCACGAGGAGACCCACGCACGGGCCCGGATCCCCGAGCTGGCCAAGGTCGACGAGATCCCCTTCGACTTCCAGCGCCGGATCATGTCGGTGGTGGTCCGCACGCCCGAAGGACAGGATCTGATCATCTCCAAGGGCGCTCCCGAGGCGATCTTTCCGCGCTGCGCGAGCTTCGAGCTCGACGGCCAGCTGATGTCGATGGACCACGCCCACATCGAAGGCCTCGAGCGTGAATACCAGCGGCTCAGCGCCGACGGCTTTCGCGTCCTCGCCATCGCCACCAAGCTGGCTCCGCCGAGAGCGGTTGCCGGTCACGCCACGCCCTACGGCAAGACCGACGAGTCGGAGCTGGTGCTTCGGGGCTACCTGGCGTTTCTCGACCCCCCCAAGTCGACCTGCCTCGTCGCGATCGCCGATTTGCAGCGCCACGGCGTCGCGGTCAAGGTCATCACGGGCGACAACGAGCTCGTCGCCCGCAAGATCTGCAAGGAGGTTGGTCTATCGGTCGAGACGGTGCTGCTGGGCGCCGACGTCGAGCCGATGACGGAAGCGCAGCTCGCCGAAGCCGCGGAGCGGACCACTCTCTTCGCCCGCGTCTCGCCCGCGCACAAGCAACGGATCGTCAAGGCCCTGCAATCTCGCAAGCACACCGTCGGCTTCATGGGCGATGGCATCAACGACGCGCCGGCGCTCCATGCCGCCGACGTCGGGATCAGCGTCGACAGCGCCGTCGACATCGCCAAGGAATCGGCCGACATGATCCTGCTGGAGAAATCGCTGCTCGTCCTCGACGAGGGCGTACTGGAAGGCCGCAAGATCTTCGCCAACATCAGCAAGTACGTGCGAATGGGCGCCTCGAGCAACTTTGGCAACATGTTCAGCGTGCTCGGGGCGAGCATCTTCGTGCCGTTCCTGCCCATGTTGCCGATCCAGATCCTGACGAACAACCTGCTCTACGACCTCGGCCAGATGACGATTCCGACCGACGCCGTCGATGCAGAGCAGATCCAACGACCGAGGCCCTGGAACATCAGCGCGCTGACCCGGTTCATCCTCTTCATCGGCCCCTGCTCGTCGATCTTCGATTACACGACGTATCTCCTGATGCTGTACCTGTTCGGATGCTGGAACACGTCGACGCCCAGCGCCGCGGCGCACAGCGCCAGCCTCTTCCACACCGGTTGGTTCGTCGAGTCGTTGCTCACCCAGACCTTGATCATTCACGTCATCCGCACCAACAAGATCCCGTTCCTGCAGAGCCGCGCCTCGGCACCGGTGCTTGGAATGGGCTTGCTGATCATGGGCGTCGGCATCGGACTACCGCTCTCGGGCGTCGGTCGCTACCTTGGGTTCACACAGCTCCCCCGGCTTTACTGGCCGATCTTGGCTCTGACGCTCGCCTGCTACCTCGCCCTGACCCAGGGCGTGAAGATGTGGCTGTTGCGAAAACGCTGGATCTGACCTCCTGGCGTCGCTCCGCCTGGGCGGCGACGGCGTCGCTGATGCGCGCGGCGTCGCGCCCCACCCCGTGGATCATCGAGGAGGAGAGCGCGTAGAGGAAATGCAGGCCGACGAAGTAGAGGCCCGGCACCTCGGTGACGACGCCGCTGTCATGCCGGGGGCTCCCCTTCTCGTCGAAGATCGGCAGATCGATCCAGGGGAAGCTCCTGAGAAACCCCGTACACCAGATCACGTTCGCCACGTCGAGCGTCCGGCCGTCGTCGAGCAGCGGTCGCCCGTCGCGAACGCCGATCGTCCGGGCGGCGCGCGTGACCCCCGCCGCCGCCAGCTGTTTCGGCCTCTGCCGAATCAAGGGGACGCCCGCTGTCTGGCCCTGCGCGCGCGCCTTGCGGCCGATCGGCGTCTTCGCGCTCAGGAGGCGGTGAAACACCAGCCGGAAGAGGAGGCGAATCAAGAGGTGCTTCGCCAGGAAGCTATCGAACCGGAACGGGACCTGCCCGGGGTGCCGTCCCGACATCCAGACGCGGTGCCGGGGTGCGAGCTCCATGGCGATCTCGGCGCCCGAGTTGCCGGCGCCGACCAGCAGCACGTTCCCCTCGTGGAGCTGGGCCGCGTTCTGGTAGTCGGCCGAGTGCAGCTGGACGATGCTCGGGTCGAGCTGCCGCGCGAACTCCGGGATGTGGGGCCGTTGATAGTCGGACATCGCGACTACCACCTGCGCAGCCTCGAACTTCCGCTCGCCCGCCTCGATCACGAACTGCCCGCCCGCGCGCGACAGACGATTCACGGTGACCCCGGTCAACACCGGCAGCTCGAAGTGGGCGGCGTACGCCTCCAGATAGTCGGCCATCTCGTCCTTGGTGGGACAGGACGTCGGAGGGGCCGGGAAGGGCATGCCGTCGAGACCATCGTGGCGGGCCGGCGAGAAGAGTCGCAGAGAGTCCCAGCGCTTCCGCCAGGCGTCCCCGATCCGCGGGTGCCCATCCAGAATCACGAAGCGCAACCCCCGCCGCGCCAGGTGATAACCGACCGACAGACCGGCCTGGCCGCCGCCGATCACGACCACGTCGAACCTCGTGTCCTCTTGCTTTGTCATGTGAGCAAGCTACTGACGAGCGCGTCGGCCCGCATCGGCCGAAGCCCCCATTTTGTCGGGCGCCCGGCATGGGTGGTTTCACCCATTGCGGCCCGGACGGCCGGGACGCCGGCTCAGACCAGATCGTGCTCGTAGGCCCAGGCGGTGGCGGCGGTGCGTGAGCCGACGTTCAGCTTGACCAGGATATTGCTGACGTGGCGATCGATCGTTTTTTCACTCAGGAACAGCTCGCGCGCGATGAGCTTGTTCGTCTTGCCAGCGGCCACGAAGCGCAACACCTGAAGCTCGCGCTGGGTGAGGCCGTGCGGCGGTTTGGCGACCGGCGCTCCGGGGAGCGTGCCGAGCGCCGCGACATCGGGGCCCGCGCCCAGCTCCTCGAACAGAGCCCGCGCCACCTCCAGCTCTATCCGGGCGCCTTCGCCGTCGCCCAGCGCCTGACAGGCCCGCGCCAGATCCACGCGAACGCGCGCGGCCATGTACGGCGCGCCCATCTTCTGCCAGACCCAGAACGCGCGCCGCAATGGCCCCAGCGCCGCCTGCGCGTCCCCCTCGGCGAGGTGGATTTGCCCGCGCCCGTGGGCGGCCAGCGCGCCGAGCACCTCGGTGGCGAAGCTGGCGGCGATCTCGTCGAGCTGCGCGCAGGCGGCGCGCGCGCTGGCGACGTCCCCCACGGCCAGGTGGATCTCGACCGCGGCAGGGAGCAGCCTGGCCTGAGCCAGCGGATCGCGCGTCTCGGCGACCACGCGGCGGATCGCGCTCTGCGCGGCCTCCCGCTGCCCCCCGGCCAGGCGGAGGAGAGCGAGGCCCGGTTGCGGCTCCTGACCGTGCACGCTGGCCGCCTTGAAGCAGCGTTCGGCCTCCTCATAGGCCCCGCGCAGACGGTGGATCTCCCCCTCCTGATAGTGCGCGTCGGCGAGCGCGGTGCGATCGTTCGGGCGCACGCGCCTCCCGGCATGGCGTGCCTCCTCGATCGCCTCGGGCCAGGCCCCGCCGATCTGCAGGAGCTCGGCGCGATGAATCAGGCAGGGCCCCTGAAAGGCCACCGCCCTCGGCTCGCTCTCGCACCAGACAGAGAGGGCGGTGGTCCACTCGCGCGCGCGTTCGATGGCATACACGCGCTGGCAGCTGGCGATCACGGTGCAGTAGATGAGGCCGGTGAAGATCGGCGACAGCCGGTTGGCGGTCACGGCCAGCATGCTCTCGTCGAGCAGCGCCATGCCGCGATCGATCTGCCCCAGACGAATGAGCGCCCGTCCCTGGATGGTGCGGCCAAACGCCGAGAGGTCTCCGTCACCGACCCGATCGCCGATCGCCGCGGCCTCGCCGGCCACCGCGAGGGCCGCATCGAGCTGACCTGCGATCTGGTGGCGAAACGCCACCGGCAACAGCAGGTATCCCTGCTCGGCGCATTCGCCCGACTCGCCCTCGACGATTCGCTGTGACCGACCGAGCCAGGCGTTGGCACGGCCGGCCTCGCCCAGCGACATGGCGCGAAAGCCGACCCAGAACGCCGCCCGCGCCGCCGGCCTCAGGGCCCCTTCGGCCAGCCGGACCTCGTAAACCCGCTCCGTCGCCTTTAGAAAGCCCTCGGTGTCCCCGGAGAGCTCCGCCGCCCAGGCAAGCCGATCGAGATCCCCGACGCCGAGCGGGGTCGTCTCTCCGGCCGCCAGCAAGCTCGCATAGGCCGCGGCCCAATCATGCCGCTCGTAGGCTTCTCGCCCGCGCTCGAGATGTCCTGGTGACGACTCACTTGCCGACATCGCGCCTGTTCCCGCCTCGACAAACCCTGCCCGACTTCACTCCCCTTGGCAAAGGCCGATGCACCTCACGTGCGGCGCGGCATGCGGCGTGTATGCTTCCGCGCCGCAAGGCCCACCGGGCCTCGAAAGCCCCGAGGATCGAAAGGTTGAGAAAGAGATCATGAAATACAGAAAGCTCGGAGCGTCGGGCGTCAAGGTGTCGGAGCTCTGCCTGGGGGCGATGACCTTCGGTGAAGCCGACGAGAAGTCCGTCATGCACAAGATCGGCGCCGACGAGAAGACGTCGTTCGACATCATGAATCGCGCGCTGGAGCTGGGCGTGAACTTCATCGACACGGCGGACGTCTACGGGCAAGACGGCCTGAGCGAGCGGGTGATCGGCGCCTGGATCGAACGCGATCAGCGCCGCAAGGAGATCGTCCTCGCCACCAAGTTTCGCTTCACCATGGGCGAGGGGGCCAACCGGACCGGCGCCTCTCGCTACCGGATCGTGCGCTGCGTGGAGCACAGCCTGAAGCGGCTCCGCACCGATCACATCGACCTCTATCAGATCCACATGCAGGACCTCGACACGCCGGAGGATGAGATCCTCCGGGCGCTCGACGATCTCATCTCGCAGGGCAAGGTCCTCTACGTCGGCTGCTCGAACTACGCCGCCTATCGCTTGATGGATTCGCTCTGGATCAGCCGCAGCAGGAACCTGTCGGCCTTTGTCACGCTGCAGGCCCAGTACAGCCTGGTCGTGCGCGAGCTCGAACGCGAGCACATCCCGCTCTGCCGCGCGCAGGGGCTCGGCATCCTCTGCTGGTCCCCGCTGGCCGCCGGCTTCCTGAGCGGGAAGTACGACAAGGACCAGGCGCCGCCGGCCGGAGCCCGGCTCGAAAAGTGGAAGGATCGCCTGGCGAGCTTCAACAACGAGCGCAACTGGAAGATTTTGACCGCGGTCCGCGCCACCGCCGCCGAGACCGGGGCCACGCCGGTCGCCGTGTCGCTGGCCTGGTTGCTGGCACAGCCCCAGGTCTCAGCCTGCATCTTCGGGGCGCGCTCGCTGGCGCAGCTGGAGGAGAACGTGAAGGCGACCGACCTGGCGCTCAGCGCCGACCAGATCGCGCGTCTCGACGAAGCCTCGCGCTTCGACCTCGGATATCCCTACGCGTTCATCAAGGACGTACAAGGGCGCTGGTAAGCGCCAGTTGTCGTCCGCTGGTAAGCGCCTTTCGCTCGTCCGCTGGTAGCGTGTAGGGTAGGCCCATCGTGCAGGTCGAGCTGTGCCGGAAGTCTGTCGAGCGGCTGGGCGAGCCGCTCGCCCCTTTGCTCTCTATGCTGAGGGAGCGCGAGCACACGCCGGTGGTGAAGGATTGCCTCAACCGCTGTCAGCGGTGCGAGCTCGGCTTCGTGATGGCGACCGTGGACGGCACGCCGCTCGGCGCGTCCAGTGTGACGGCCCTTGTCGCCGACATCGATGCGCTGGCAGCTGAAGATCTCGACCAAGATCTCGATGAAGTCGACCAAGCGTAGACGACGCCCGTGAGCTTGCCCAAACTCCAGACCTCCCTGCCGGCGCCTGTCTGGCTGGAGCCGGACAGCGCATTTTCGTCGCTCCGGTTCGATAACAGCTTCGTGCGCGAGCTCCCCGGCGAGGCCGAGGCGCTGAGAGCCGTGCGCGGCGTGCGCGGCGCCTGCTTCTCGCCAATCGCGCCGGTTCCGGTGAGCGCGCCGCGCCTCGTCGCCGCGTCGCCCGAGGTCGCGCAGTTTCTGGATCTGACTGAGGCTACGTGCGCATCCGATTCGTTCCTGCAGGTCTTCGCAGGCAACGCGCTTCTGACCGGCATGGAGCCGTCCGCCGCCTGCTACGGCGGGCACCAGTTCGGAACGTGGGCGGGCCAGCTCGGCGACGGGCGGGCCATCAGCCTCGGCGAGGTCGTGAACGAGGCCGGGCAGCGCTGGGAGCTGCAGCTCAAGGGCGCCGGCGCGACCCCCTACTCGCGCTCGGCCGACGGGCGGGCCGTGCTTCGCTCGTCCATTCGCGAATTTCTCTGCAGCGAGGCGATGGCGCACCTGGGCATTCCGACCACGCGCGCGCTGAGCCTCGTCTCGACCGGCGACCAGATCGTGCGCGACATGTTCTACGACGGTCGCCCGCGGGCCGAGCCAGGCGCGATCGTCTGCCGCGTCGCCCCCTCGTTCCTGCGCTTCGGCAACTTCGAGCTCTTCGCGGCGCGCGGCGAGGTGGGGCTCCTGACCCAGCTCGCCGACTACACGCTCAGGCACCACTTCCCCGAGCTGGGCGCTCCGTCGCCCGAGACCTACGCCGCCTGGCTGAAGGAGATCTGCCGCCGCACGGCGCTGCTCATGGCGCACTGGATGCGGGTCGGCTTCGTTCACGGCGTCATGAACACCGACAACATGTCGATCCTCGGGCTGACCATCGACTACGGGCCGTTTGGTTTCCTCGACAACTACGACCCCAACTTCACCCCCAACACCACCGACGCGGGTGAGCGCCGCTATCGATTCTCGAATCAGCCACGCGTCGCCAAGTGGAACCTGATCAAGCTGGCGGAGGCGCTCTACCCACTCATCGGCAGCATCCCGCCGCTCGAGGAGGCGCTGGTCGCCTACACCGAGACGTACGAGGCTGCAGAGAGCCGCCTGTTCGCCGCCAAGCTGGGGCTGACCGCCGCCGACAAATCTCTCGTCGACGAGCTCTTCCAGGTGCTGGCGTTGGTGGAGACCGACATGACGCTCTTCTTCCGTCGTCTGGCGAACGCTCCAGTGGGCCTCGATCCCGAGCCGTCCGACGAAGCGCTGCTGGCGCCGCTCGCCGACGCTTACTACAGGCGGGACGATCTCACCGGCGACGTGCGCGCGCGAACGCTCGCCTGGCTTCGTCGCTACGCCGCCTGCGTCCAGACGGAGGGGACGCCGGCCGCGCTCCGCAAGCAGCGCATGGATGCCGTCAATCCGAAGTACATCCTGCGCAACTGCCTCGCCCAGCTCGCCATCGACGCCGCCGAACAGGGCGACGCTTCGCTGGTGCTCGAGCTGTTGGATCTCCTGCGACATCCCTACGACGAGCAGCCCGACCGCGAGCGTTACGCCGCAAAGCGCCCGGACTGGGCCCGAGATCGCGCGGGCTGCTCGATGCTCTCCTGCAGCTCCTGAGCCGCTCTTCGATCCCCGATCTTGGATGGGCGCCGTCTCCGACGGGAGGCCACGACACTTTCTCGAGCCGATGGCGATTGACAGACGCCCACCGCGACAGCCCCTTTACGGCTGTGACGCCTCCCCCCCACGCGACCGCCGCACCCTCCCCCGCATCCAGCAATTCAGAGGGGAGCGACGAGACCAGCACCTCCCGGGTCGGCCCGATCCTCTCCGTCGACGCCATCGCCGTTCCGCACCAGCACGGACTTTTTCGGGCAGCCGCTGCGCTCGGCCCAGACTTCGGGCTGACGATCGTCTTTCTCACGGTTCTCTCGGCGCTGGTCGCTGGGTTCGGCGCCTCCTTCGTCTGGAACAAAGGGCCGATCCTGCTGGCGGGGGGAATCCTGGTCCTGCTCGTCGTCGTGGCGTTCGTTCGTCGCGCGCCGGCGATCGTCCGGGGCGCTCCCGATGCTTGGCGCGACTTCGGCGCCGCGGCCCGACGGGTCATCCGCGACTGGGCCCCCTTCACCATCATCATGTGGGCCTTCGAGAGCATGGAGACGTACACCGGCGTCATTCGCAAGACGGGGATCGACGACGCCCTCTACCGAATGGATCTGCACCTGTTCGGTGTCGAGCCGACGGTCTGGGTGGGCCGCCTCTGTCATCCGCTGCTGACCGACTGGATGTCGCTGACGTACGGTCTCTACTTCATCTTGCCGATGGTCGTCGCCAGCGCCCTTTCGCTGCGCGGCCGCCGACATGACCTGCGGGAGCTGTCGACCGCGGTCATCCTGCAAATGGGAATCGGCTTCGTGCTGTTTCTCCTGTTCCCGGCGGGGCCGCCGCGCTTTTACGCACCCCTGTTGTCGAAGGGCGGCTTCTCGCCGGCGCATCTGCGCTCCCTGACCGGCCTCTACGAGCTGCAGCAGAGCGCCTTCGACACGGTCGATCCGCTGCGCATTCGCTCGGCGTTCCCCTCGCTTCACTGCTCCATCGCGCTCTTGACGCTGTTCTATTCCTGGCGCTTCGGCGACTCACTCTTCCCAAAGCGCCCGCGGCTCTACTTCTGGATCTGTCTGCCGCTGGTGATCTCTCTATGGCTCTCGACGATCTACCTGCGCCATCACTGGGTGCCCGACATCGCGGCCGGCTTGCTGCTCGGCCTCGCCTCCTCGACGCTGGCGCCGAGGCTGCGCAAGGGCTGGCCACGGGTCCGCGCCGCGGTCGTCGCGCGCTGACGGCGGTCATCTCTCGGGGGGCGGGTCCCCAGCATTCGCGCCAGGGCAGGCGCGATCAGGAGCGCCGCGCTCAGGCAGGTGAGCTCGCCGAGCATCGCGGCGAACCCGAAGCTCCGTATCCCCTTGTTGGAGGAGAACCAGAGCGATCCGTAACCGACCACGGTGGTGTACGAGCAGAGCGCCACCGCCGAGGCGGTGCGGGCGCTCTCGACCCGGCCCTGCGGCGTGTCGGGCTCGGTGCGGGCGCGGCTGATGATGTTGACCGCGTAGTCGATGCCGATGCCGATGGTGATGGGCAGCGCCACGAAGTCGAGGAAGTTCACCTTCAGGCCGAAGAGACCGGCCAGGGCGACCAGCGCCAGCGTCCCGAAGGCCCCGCAGAACAGCGTGGCGAACGCGGCCAGGCCCGGTCCGAGCAGCGCGACGACCACCACGATCGCACCGAGCGCGGCGATGGCGGTCGCGCGGGGGCCGTCGCGCTCCATGGCGTCGAGCATGTCGGTGAAGACGAAGGCCGAGCCGCCGACCAGCACGTCCGGACCTAGCCCGAGCCCCCGCACCGCGGCGGCGAACCGGCGCAGATCGCCCGTGTCCCAGGAGTCGATGCCGAGGCCGGTGTTGGCGAGGACGATCCGACCGCGCGTACCGTCCCGTTCGACATACGGCCAGGCGAGCTCCAACGGAACGTCGGCGTCGCCGAGCGCGCGCAGGTTGTTAGGCGGACGGGACTCCTGCAGCGACGTCCGGTCGGCGTCGCTGAGCGTGTCGGGGTGGCGCAGCTGGCGGTCGATGAGCCGCCGGAGCTCGTCCAAGATCTCCAGCTTGTCCGGTTGATCGGCCGGGAGGCGGTCGTCGAGCGTGGTCACCCGGCTGAAGAGCCGCTGGCGCTCCGGCTTCCCCTCATCCGCGGCCCCCAGCTTGCGCACCAAAGGGGCGACCTCATCGCGGCGATTGACGGCCAGCGCGAAGCCGCCGGAGATCCCATGCCCGAAGGTCCGGTCGAACTTGTCCATGAGCGCGACGCCGCGATCGAGCTCGGCGTTGGTGCTGGCCATGTTCCGCAGGTTGCTCTCGAGCGGCTGGTGGGTGAGATAGCGCCAGGCGCCCAGCGCGGAAGCCACGAAAAGGATCGCCGCCGCGACGAGGACAGGGCCGGGGCGGGTCGGCAACGCCCGCTCGAACCAACCGATGGCGGCCGGCTCGGGACGAACCCGGAGCCATCCCCGGCGCTCGGCGACGGCGAGAGCCGCCGGCAGCACGGTGTAGGCCGAGATCCAGCAGCACGCCATCCCCATGCCGCCGATGATCCCGAAGTCACGAAAACCGCGAAACGGCGTGGCGGCCAGGGAGAGGTAGGCGGTGCCGGCCGCCAGCGCGGCGGCCGCCGTCGGGCGCATCGTCCCGCGTTTGGCGATCTCCAGTGAACGCTCCACGGGATGTCCGGCCCGACGTTCCTCGAAGTACCGGCCGAGGTAGATGATCCCGAAGTTGATTCCGTTGCCGATCACGATCGACGAGAGGAACGCGCTGGCGATGTTGAGATGGCCGATGGTGAGCTCGGTGAACGCGAAGGCGACCAGCGCCCCAACGGTGAGCGACCAGCCGAGCGCGAGCACCCCGGCCAGCGAGCGAAAGTAGAGAAGCAGCGCCGCCAGCACCGCCGACAGCGTGAGGAGGGTCGCGATCGTCATACCGGCGACGAGGCCGTGCTGCTCGGCGAGGCCGCGGATGACGTCCCCCGCCATCCCGATCGTGACCGGGGAGCCGGCCTCGGCGATGGTGGCGTCGATCTGGTGCTGGAGCGCGGTCGTCAGCCGCGCCCCGCTGTCGAGATCACCGCCGTTGAAGGTGGCGCGAACGATGATCAGCTGGAGCTGACCGTCGTCGGAGACCAACGGCTTCGGATGGCGCGCCTTCTCCTCGGCCTCGTCCAGCTTGCGGCGGAGCGCGTCCAGACGGTCGCCGCTCGGTCCCGTCCCCTCGTCGTTCCGGTCGTCTGTCGGATCGTCGAGCGACACGTAGAGGGGATTCGCCTTCATCATGCGGTCGCGCAGGGTGTCCCGGGCGGCGGTGAGATCCGCCAGGTCGACGAACAGGAAGCGGTTGTCCCAGGTGTAGCGGCGAAAGAGGCCGTCGTCGGAGGTGACGCCGCCGATGCCGAGCGTGGTGGCATCGAGCGCCCGAATCCGCCGGAGCAGCGCCTCGCCCGCCCGCGCGCGCGCGGCGACATCCGTGCTCTCCACGCCGAGCATGAAGGTGGCGGCGATGCGCGCCCGCTTCTCCAGCGCCCGCAGCTGGCGGACCGACGGGGTCGACTCGGGCAGGAGATAGGACAAGTCGCTCTTCACCGTGAGCCGGCTGGTCAGGGCGGCGCCGGCGATCGCCACAGCGGCCGCCACGACCAAAACGGCCCTCCCGCGTTTCGACGGATCACGAGCTTTCATGGTTGGACGACGAGCCGTCGGACGCACCGGTCGCGCCCGAATGCCAGCGGTAGAAACTAGGCACCCGAACACTTCCGGGAACCCCCCCGGCGATCAGGCAGCGATCAAGAGAGCTGCCGCCGCGCCGTGACCTTGAGGTGCAGTGCCGCGGCGGCGAGGCAGATGGCCAGACAGCAAAACCAGAGCGCCGGGGCACCGAGGTGGGCCAGCACCAGCGACCCCAGCATTGGTGCAACCGTGAAGGCGACCGCCCAGGCGAGCTGATACGTCCCTTGGTACGCACCCCGACGATCGGCGGGGGCGAAATCGGCGACCAGCGCCGGCGCCGACGACGAGACTCCGATCTCGCCCGCGGTCCAGAGCGCCGCCGCCAGCAGATAGACGAGCGTGCCGCCATCCCCTTGGCCCGCGAAGGCGTTCGTCCCGAGGCCAATTCCCGTCAGCACGGTGCCGGCCACGAGCCACTGCAGGTGACCGAAGCGGCGCAGCGCGCGCAGCGCGATCGGTTGCCCGATCACGATGAAGACGCCGTTCAATCCGAGCAGCATGCCGATGCGGGCCATGCTGAGCCCGTGCGCCCGCATGTCGAGCGGCAAGGTCACGAGGACCTGCACGAACGCCAACAACAACAGCATTTGAATGAGCACGAACTTCACGAAAGGAGCGTCGTGCAACGGCAGGTCGAGCATCCCCGGAGGTGACGGCGTCCCGGCCGGGCTTCCAGCCAGGCTTCCAGCCAGACTTGCGGCCAAGCTAGGAGGAGGCCGCGTCTCCGGCACACCAAACAGCACGAAGGTGCCGTAACCGAGGGTGGTGAGCGCGTCGATGACGAACAGAAGACCGAAGTGATGCGCGGCGAGCGCGCCTCCGAACGAAGCCGCGGCCGCAAACCCGAGGTTGATTGCCCAATAGAGCAATCCGTAGGCACGGGCCCGGTCGCGCGGCGGCACGACATCGGAGACCGCCGCCTGCAACGGCGCGCGACAGGCGTCGGTGAAGAAGCCCAGCACCGGCGCGATCACCAAGATCGCGACCGTCGAACGCGCGAACCCTAGCGCGAGCATCAACGCCCCGGAGCCCGCTGTCCCGACGAGCAGGGTGGGGCGGCGGCCGAAGCGATCGGCCGAGGTGCCGCCGATCGGTCCGGCCAGCACCCCGCCCGCCGCGTACAGACTGATGATCAGCCCCGTGAGCTCGGGCGAAAGACCGCGCTCGCGCGTGAGGTAGAGGCCGAGCAGCAGGAAGATGGTGCCGCCCAACCGGTTGAGCAGCATCCCGCCCCAGAGCATCCAGTAGATTCGAGAAAGACCGAGCGGTCCGAGGCGCCCGCAGTCGACGTCGTTGGCCGGCGCGGCGTCCGGTTGCAGCGCGATCCGGATCGGGACCGCGCCCGCGCTACCGTTCTCCAGTTCGTTTTGGCTCATCGTCGTCTCCGGGAAGAGCCGAAGACCGAGAGCCACCGAGCGACCCCCGGCCATCGGCCGGGGTCGTCTCGGTTCTAACGTTCAACCGTGACGGAGCCCGGCCAGGCCACCCAGACGGGTAACCTGGATCATCGGGAGCCAGCAGCGATTGAACGTCGTCACGAGGAGCTCAGATTAACCGAGCGCGCGGTCTCTGACAATCAGAACTCGCTGCGGAGCGAGAGGCCAACCCGCCGGGAGCGCCTCAAGCCCACGGGCGTGCGGGGATCGGCTCGGCTATCCTCCGGCGCGATGGTCAACCCGATGATGGCGCGCTCCGCGCAGTTGTTCCCCGAGCTGACCGACGCGCAGATCGCGCGCGTCGCCGCCATCGGCAAACGGCTCGGCATCGCGGCCGGCGAGGTCCTGTTCGACGTCGGCGAGCAGAACACCCGCTTCTTCGTGGTGCTCGAGGGGGCGATCGAGGTTGTGCTCCCGGTGGCCGATCGCGACCAGACGATCGTGGTGCACGGCCCTCGGCAGTTCACGGGCGAGATCAACATGCTCTCCGCACGGCGGAGTCTCGTCCGCGGGCGGGTCAGGGACCCAGGCGCCGTCATCGCCGTCGATCGCCAAGATCTCCGGCTGCTCGTGCAGCGCGACTCCGAGCTGAGCGAGATCCTCCTGCGCGCCTTCATCCTGCGGCGGGTGGCGCTCCTGGCCGAGGGGTCGGATCTCATCCTGCTCGGCTCGCAGCACTCGGCGGACACGCTGCGCATCCGGGAGTTCTTGAGCCGCAACGGGCAGCCTTTCGTCTACCAGGACGTGGAGACCGATCCGAGCGTGCAGGCGCTGCTCGACAGCTTCCACATCGGCGTCGCGGAGGTCCCGGTCGTCGTCTGCGCCGGCGGGCACGTCTTCAAGAACCCGTCACTGGAGGCGCTGGCGGCCAGCCTCGGCCTCGCCGGGTCGCTCGACGCGGACAAGGTGCGCGACGTGATCATCGTGGGGGCCGGTCCGGCGGGCCTGGCGGCCGCGGTCTACGGCGCGTCCGAGGGGCTCGACGTCCTCGTGCTCGACGGCACGGCGGCCGGCGGACAGGCGGGGACCAGCTCGCGCATCGAGAACTACCTCGGCTTCCCCACCGGCATTTCGGGCGAGGCGCTGGCGGGACGGGCGCGCACGCAGGCCGAGAAGTTCGGGGCCGAGGTCGCGGTCGGCCGCAACGTCGTGCGGCTCGATTGCGACAGCCACCCCTTCCGGATCTTCCTCACCGACGGGCAGGAGCTCCGCACGCGTTCCATCGTGATCGCCACCGGCGTGCAGTACCGGAGGCTCGACCTGCCGATGTTGGCCCGCTTCGAAGGGGCAGGCGTCTTCTACAGCGCCACCCACCTCGAGGGGCAGCTCTGTCAGGGGGAAGAGGTGGCCGTCGTCGGCGGGGGAAATTCCGCCGGCCAGGCCGCCGTTTTCCTCTCGCAGCTCGCCTCGCACGTCCACGTTCTGGTGCGCGGGCCAGGGCTCGCCGAGAGCATGTCGCGCTATCTGATCCAGCGCATCGACTCGAGCCCCAAGATCACCTTGCGGTCCCGCCGCGCGATCGACGACCTGCAGGGGGACGACCACCTGGAGAGCGTTCGCTGGCGCCACCTCGACTCGGGCGAGCAGGAGACGCGACCCATTCGAAACGTCTTCTCCATGACGGGCGCCGATCCCAACACCGATTGGCTGGCAGGATGCTTGCTATTGGACGACAAGAAGTTCGTGAAGACGGGCGTCGACCTGCTTCCCGACGATCTGAAGGCTGCCGGGTGGCGTCTGCCGCGTCGACCGTACCTGATGGAGACGACGATCCCCGGCGTCTTCTGCGTCGGCGACGCGCGGGCCAACAGCGTGAAGCGCGTGGCCTCCGCCGTCGGCGAGGGCTCGATCTGCATCCAGCTGGTTCATCGCGCGCTGCAAGAGCTCTAAGCTCTCGTTACCAATCTGGCCGACGGGCGTTATCATTTACTATGATCCTCCTCGACCAATACCGCGCGGTCCGCGCGCGCACCCTGGAGCTGGCGTCGCCGCTTTCGCCTGAGGACCAAGGGGTGCAGTCGATGCCGGACGCGAGCCCCACCAAGTGGCACCTCGCGCACACGACCTGGTTCTTCGAGACGTTCGTGCTTCACCCGCACCTCGGCGACCACCGGCCGTTCGACCCGGCCTTCAAGTTTCTCTTCAACTCTTACTACGAGGGGGTGGGACCGCAGCACGATCGGGCGCGGCGCGGCGGACTTTCCCGCCCCTCGCTCGACGAGGTCCAGAGCTATCGCCGCCACGTCGACCAGGCGATCGGCCGGCTGCTGGAGGCGGGCAAAGTCGCTCCCGCGGTGGCCTCGACGCTCACCCTCGGCCTCCACCACGAACAGCAGCACCAGGAGCTGCTGCTCACCGACATCAAGCATGCCTTTGGATCGCACCCGCTCCAGCCCAGTTATCACTCCCCCGCGCCCGCCCCGGCCCCCGCGCCCGCGCCGCACGCAGCCGAGGCGCCGCCGCTCACCTTCCAATCGTTCGAGGGGGGCATCGTCTGGATCGGCCACGAAGGCGCCGAGTTCGCCTTCGACAACGAGGGGCCCCGCCACCGCTGTTTCCTCGACCCCTTCGCGATCGCCGACCGACCGGTGACCTGCGGCGAATACCTGGCCTTCATGCGCGACGGTGGCTACGCGCGGCCCGAGCTGTGGCTCTCGGACGGGTGGCGGACGGTCGAGAGCGAACGCTGGCGGGCGCCGCTCTACTGGAGAGAGTCGCAGGACGGGGAGGCAGGCGAAACCGGCTGGCTCATCTATACGCTCGCCGGGCGGCGTGCGGTCGTCGCCGACGAGATCGTCGCCCACGTGAGTTACTACGAGGCCGAAGCCTACGCGCGCTGGGCGGGCGCGCGCCTCCCGACGGAGGAGGAGTGGGAGCACGCCGCCACCGGTGCGGCCCGCGGCGAGGCGGCTGGTCACTTCGCCGATGCGGGGCGGCTGCACCCGGCGGACGCGGACGCCGGTGCAAACAAAGGTATGTTCGGCGACGTCTGGCAGTGGACCCGCAGCGCCTACGGCGGATATCCCGGTTACCGGGTTCCCGAAGGCCCGATCGGGGAGTACAACGGCAAGTTCATGAGCAACCAGATGGTGCTGCGCGGCGGGTCGTGCCTGACGCCGGCCGGTCACATCCGCGCGACCTACCGCAACTTCTTCCCGCCGGGGACGCGCTGGCAGATGAGTGGCATCCGCCTCGGGCGCGATCTATGAGAGGCAGCTTGACGACCACGGCGGCGAACGAAGGGATTAGCGAGGGCGCGGGCGTCGATGGGGTAGCGGCACCCGATGCATCCGACACCTTGGCGGCGGTGGCGGCGGCGGTCCGCGCGGGTCTGACGACGACCGACAAGAGCCTGCCCCCCTGGCTGCTCTACGACGAGACGGGCTCCGCGCTGTTCGAGGAGATCACGGCGCTGCCGGAGTACTACCTGACGCGCACCGAGCGCGCGATCCTCCAGTCATCGTCGGACGAGATCGTCTCCGCGGCGGGCCTGCCGCTGGAGATCGTCGAGCTGGGGGCCGGTTCGGCGACGAAGACCTCTCTCTTGCTCGAGGCGCTGTTGGCCCGGCAGCCGACCGCGCTCTACACACCGGTCGACGTCTCGTCGATGGCGCTGCGGCTGGCGGTCGCCGAGCTGCGACGTTTTCGACGCCTGCGGGTGCGACCGATCTTGGCGCGTTATCCCGAGGATCTGGTGCTCCCTGAGCGGTCGGCCGAACGTCGGCTGGTCGTTTTTCTCGGGTCGAACATCGGCAACTACGATCCGGCCGAGGCGCGCGCGCTGCTGGCGGGCGTGCGCGCTCGCCTGGAACCGGGGGACGCTTTTCTTCTCGGCGCCGACCTGGCGAAATCTCCGCGGCTGCTCCGCCCCGCCTACGACGACGCCGCGGGCGTGACGGCGCGGTTCAACCTCAACGTCCTGGCCCGCCTCAATCGCGAGCTCGGCGCGGCGTTCAATCTCGATCACTTCCGTCACGTCGTGCAGTGGAACCCGGCGGCCTCGCGGATGGAGCTCTACCTGGAAAGCACGGTCGCGCAGACGATCCCGATCCGGGCGCTCGGCACCAAGGTCACTTTCGCCCGGGGCGAGCGCATCCACACCGAGTCGAGCTACAAGCTCACCCGCACGGCGCTCCGCCGACTGCTGGTCGAGGCAGGCTTCAAACCCGAAGCGAAGTGGTACGACCCGCGCGGATGGTTCGGTCTCTTCCTCGCGCGCGTGCCGCAACGCCGGCGCTCGCGCGACGGCGCCTCCTAGCGGCCTCGACAGCCGTCGCGTAGAACCGGCGGACGATGGCCTACTTCGATCGCGACCACCCGACCTTCCTGGCCGACGCCGTCGGCGCGGCCGACCACGTCCGCGGCGCCGTCGACCCGCAGTCGGCCAGTGTCACGCTGGTCGAATTCGGGGACTTCGCCTGCCCCTCGTGCGGCGAGTCCTACGGGATGATCAAGTCGCTGCTGGCGCGCCGGAACGATCTGCGCTTCGTCTTTCGGGCGAATCCGCGCAGTCACCTGTTCCCTCACGCCGAGATTGCGGCGGAGGCCGCCGAGGCGGCGGCCGCGCAGGGCAAGTTCTGGGAGATGCACGATCTGCTGTTCGAGAACCAGGCGGCACTGTCGCGCGGGGAGATCTCGCGGCTGGCAGGAACGCTCGGCCTCGACCTCGCTCGCTTCGATCGGGAGCTCGACGCCGGCGCCCACCGGGCCGCGGTCAGGGCGCAGGAGGTCTCCGGATGGCACAGCCACGTCCTCTCGACGCCGACCTTCTTCGTCAACGGCGTCCGGTTCGAGGATGCCGGCAGCGCACTCCCGGCCGCCATCGACGGGGTGGCCCGCCAAGATCGGATCGAGCATCAGCTGTTCCGCGAAGTGCGCGTCGAAGGGACCGGGGACCGCCACCGGCAAACGCTCTCGATCGGCCCGCACCGGATCGTGTCGGATCTTCCTTCGCTGGAGGGCGGCACGGACGCCGGCCCGAGCCCCTACGATATGTTGGCCGCCGCTCTTGGCTCCTGCACGGCGATGACCGTCGCCTGGTCGGCCGATAAGCACAAGATTCCACTCCACGGGCTCGACGTGCGGGTCACCCAATCGCGCGGCTCGGGCGGGCATCTGTTCCGGCTGGCGATCGAGCTGCGCGGCGATCTCGACGACGCACAGCGGGCCACGCTGGAACGGGCCGCCCGACACTGTCCAGTCTCCCGAACGCTGCAGCACCCGATCACCATCGACACCCGCGTGACGACGGCAGGGATCGTCGACGAAGCGAGCGAAGAGACCTTCCCCGCCAGCGACGCCCCCCCCTGGACCCTGGGCCGCGACCCGCAGGGGAAATAGCTATCGGCTCATGAGCGCGATGATGTTGCCGTCGGGGTCCTTGAACCAAGCCGACTTGAACTCGCCGAACGTGTGCACGTCGCCCTTTTGAGTGAGGCCGGGCAGGTCGTAGTGCTCGAAGGCGACCCCCTTGGCCCCGAGCGCCTTGACGACCGCATCGATCTCGTCCCCCACCCGCCAGTTCACGGCGGTCGCCTTGTTGGTGCCGGCGTACTGCGACCGATAGACAATCAGCTCCGACCGGCCGGTCTTGAAGGTGAGCGCCTCGCTGCCGGTGGCGCGCGCCACCTCGAGACCGAGCGTCCCCTCGTAGAATTTCCGCGCGACCGTCAGGTCCTTCACCGCGATGGTGGCAATGGCTTCGCTGTCTCCGAGCATGTGGGCCCTCCCCTCTTCCTAGTCGACTATTCTACCCGGCGATGAGCGAAGTGGCGGTCCCTCCAGCGGCGCCTGGCTCGACACCGCCCGCGACCCACGATCCGCGCTGGGCGCTGGTGGTGGCGATCCTGGGATCGAGCATGGCGTTCCTCGACAGCACGGTCGTCAACGTCGCGCTCCCGGTCATGCAGCGGAGCCTCGGCGCGACGGTTGGTCAGCTGCAGTGGGTCGTCGAGGCCTACGCGCTCTTCTTGGCGTCGCTGGTGCTGGTTGGCGGCGCGCTGGGCGATCGGCTGGGGCGGCGGGCGGTCTTCTCGACGGGGGTGGTGTTGTTCGCGGTCGCCTCGGCGGCCTGCGGCGCCGCGCCGGGGATCCGGCTCCTCATCGCCGCCCGTACCGTTCAAGGGGCCGGCGCGGCGCTCCTCGTTCCCGGGAGCCTCGCCCTCATCAGCGCCAGCTTTCCGGCCGAAAAGCGCGGCGCCGCGATCGGCACCTGGTCGGCCTGGAGCGCCATCACCGCGGCAGCCGGGCCGGTGGCCGGCGGCTGGGTCGCCTCGCACGCCTCCTGGCGCTGGCTCTTCTTCTTCAACCTCCCGATCGCGACGCTGGTCCTGACGCTGGCGGCGCGTCGGATCACCGAGTCGCGCGATCCCGAGAAGTCTGCCCGGCTCGATCTGGCCGGCGCGGGGCTGGTGACGCTCGGGCTCGGCCTCCTCGTCTACGCGCTCATCGAGGCGGGGCCGACCGGCGTCAGCTCCCCGCGCGCCCTCGCGCTGCTCGGCCTCGGCGCGGCGGCCCTCTGCGGCTTCGTCATCGTCGAGGCGCGGGTCACGTCGCCGATGGTCCCGCTGGCGCTGTTTCGCTCGCGGACGTTCGCCGGCACGAACCTGCTGACGCTGTTGCTCTACGCCGCACTCGGCGGCGCGCTCTTCTTCGTGCCGTTCAACCTGATCCAGGTCCAGGGCTACTCCCCTGCGGCCGCTGGCGCTGCGCTGCTCCCCTTCGTGCTGTTCGTTTCGACGATGAGCCGCTGGGCCGGCGCGCTGGCGACCAAGATCGGTCCGCGGCCTTTTCTCTGTGGCGGGCCGCTGATCGTCGCCGTCGCGTTCGCGCTGCTGGCCCGTCCGGCCGTCGGCGGCAGCTACTGGAGCACGTTCTTTCCGGGCGTCCTGACGCTGGGGCTCGGGATGGGCCTCACCGTCGCGCCCCTCACCGCGGCGGTCATGGGGGCCGTCGATCCGCGGCACGCGGGGGTCGCCTCCGGGATCAACAACGCGGTGGCGCGGACCGCGGGGCTGCTGGCGGTCGCGGCGCTGGGAGTTCTTCTCATGTCCCGGTTCAACCAGGTGCTGGACGGCGCCCTCGCCCCGCTGTCGCTCGATCCTTCGCTCGCGCACGCCGTCGACGCGCAGCGCGTTCGGCTTGGCGGCGCCGACTTCTCCGCTTTCGCGCCCGCGCTGGGCGCCCCCCTGCACGCCGCTTTCGCGGCCGCCTACGTCGCGGCCTTCCGGACGCTCATGTTCGCCAGCGCGGTGCTCGCCGCACTGGCGGGGGCAGCGGGGCTCCTGGTGGTCTAAGCTGGCGGTCGCCAAACCGCGCCATGCCAATCCATGAACCAATACTTGAGCTTTTGGGCGCAAGCAAGCGTTACGACGGAACAACTGTGCTGGCGCCGCTGGATCTGCAGATCGCCCGCGGCGAGACCGTCGGGCTCATCGGCCCGAGCGGATCGGGCAAGACGACGATCCTCCGGCTGGCCCTCGGGCTCCTGACACCGGACGCCGGGGTCGTCCGGTTTCGCGGCGCGCCGCTCGATGCCGGGAACGTGCTGAGCGCGCGGCGGCAGATGGGCTACGTCGTGCAGGACGGCGGGCTGTTTCCGCATCTCACGGCCGCCCAAAACGTCGAGCTGATGGCGCGCCACCTGCGCTGGGAGGCCGCGCGGATCGACGCGCGTCGCAGCGAGCTCGTCGAGCTGACCCGCTTCCCCGCCGATGCGCTCGAACGCTACCCGGCGCAGCTCTCGGGCGGACAGCGCCAGCGCGTCGGCCTGATGCGCGCGCTGTTTCTCGACCCCGAGCTGCTGCTCCTCGACGAGCCTCTCGGCGCCATCGACCCGCTCGTGCGCGCCGAGTTGCAGGACGATCTGTCGGCGATCTTCGCCCGGCTCGACAAGGCGGTGATCGTCGTGACCCACGACCTCGCCGAGGCGGCGTTCTTCGCGCTACGGCTGGTCCTCCTGCGGCAGGGGCGCATCGTGCAGCAGGGCTCGATCGAAACTCTCTTGCGCGCGCCGGCCGAGCCCTTCGTCACCCAGTTCGTGGAGGCGCAGCGGCGCCTTACGGTCACCCGGAATGGCGGGAGCGCGTGAAGCGCGCGTCGGCGTTGGCGCTGCTGGTGGTCGTCGCGCTCGGCGGCCGGAACGCCGCGGCCGCGCCGCCGCTCCGCGTGGGGTCGAAGGCATTCGCCGAATCGGTGATCCTAGGCGAGGCCGCCGGCCAGATCGCGGCGGCCGCGGGAGCGCCGGTGGAGGATCGCCGTGCGCTCGGGGGGACGCGCCTCTGCTGGGACGGGCTCGTCAGCGGCGCGCTCGATCTCTACCCCGAGTACACCGGCACGCTGCGCGAGGAGATCCTGAAGGGCGACGAAGCCTCTAACGGAGCCTCCGGCGATCTCGCTGCGCTGCGGGCCACGCTGGCTGCGCGTGGGCTCGGATTCATCGGGCCGCTCGGGTTCGACAACCGTTACGCCCTCGCGATGCGCGAGGAGGTGGCGGGGCGTCTCGGCATCCGCGCGATCTCCGACCTCGCCCGCCACCCCGAGCTGCGCATCGACCTCAGCAACGAGTTTCTGCGCAGGCGCGACGGTTGGCCCGGCCTGGCGGCGCGCTACGCGCTGTCGGAGCAGAGGGCCCAGGGACTCGATCACGAGCTGGCGATCCGCGGCCTCGCCGCCGGCGCGCTCGACGTGACCGACGTCTATTCGACCGACGCCGAGATCGCGCGCGATGGCCTCCGCGTCCTGACCGACGATCGGGGGTTCTTTCCGCGCTACCAGGCGATCTTGCTCTACCGCCGCGACGCGGAGGCGCGCTGGCCGGCGGCCTTCGCGGCGCTCGACCGGATGGCCGGGCAGATCGACGACGCGACGATGATGCGCCTCAACGCCCGCGTGAAGCTGGACAAGGTCCCGGAACGGACGGTCGCCGCCGACTTCGTCGCCGAGCGGTTCGGCATTCGAGCCGTCCGCGCAGAGGAGGCGCGCTGGCCGGCGCTCTGGCGCCGGGCGCGCGAGCACCTGGCGTTGGTCTCCGTGTCGCTGCTGGCGGCCATCCTCTGTGCGCTGCCGCTGGGGGTTTTGGCCGCGCGCCGTCCACGGCTCGGAAAGCTCGTGTTGGCCGCGGTGGGGGTCGTGCAGACGATCCCGTCGCTGGCGCTGCTGGTCTTCATGATCCCGCTGCTCGGCATCGGCGCCTGGCCGGCGACCGCGGCGCTGTTTCTCTACAGCCTGCTTCCCATCGTGCGCAACACGCACGCCGGCCTCACGGCGATCCCGGGCCCGCTGCTCGAATCGGCGCAGGCGCTGGGGCTCCCCCGCCGCGCAATCCTCTGGCGGATCGAGCTGCCACTGGCGTTCGGGACCATCCTGGCCGGGATTCAGAGCGCCGCCGTCATCAACATCGGCACCGCCACGCTCGGCGCGTTGGTCGGCGCGGGCGGGTTCGGCCAACCAATCTTCGCGGGGATTCGTCTCGACGATCTGTCGCTGATTCTCGAGGGCGCGATCCCGGCGTCGCTGCTCGCCCTCATCGTCCAGGGCCTCTTCGATCTCCTCGAACGAATCCTCGTCCCCAAGGGACTGCGCGCGGCACCCCGCTAGAGCGCAAAACCGAGCAGCGTGCCGGCCGCGCCGGCGGCGACCCGGAGGAACTGCGAGACGAGCTCGGCCCGCGTCGACGGTGACCCGTTGGCGTCCGCGAAGATGGCCGTGGCCGTCAGCACCGCGCCGAACCACCCGGTCCGATGCCAGGCCGCGCCGCCGGGCAAGACGGGCAAGGCGGGCAAACGCGGGTCGTCCGGGTTTGCCGGGCGGGGCCACGGCGTGACGTAGAAGTAAGGCTCGGCGTAGCTGCCGTCACCAGGCGACAGACCGACACCGATCGTTTGGGTCGCGACCGATGCGCCCGTGGGTGGTAGCTCAATCAGCGTCGCGATGTCGAAATGATGCGGCCAGCAACGGACAGGCGAGGAGTTCCCAGGCGCGTAGGACGGCGTGCGCCGGACCTCGCGCAATGACCAGTCCGCGGAGGCGTACCAGCGTTCGAGCTCCGCGAGCGCCGCGCGATCACCGCCGGTGAACGTCCCGCGGTGCGCCACTGGATGCTGCGGCATTTCGTAGGACGGCACCACCGTCGCCACGGCACCGAGCGCCTCGGCTGCCCAGCGGCGCGCCTCGTCGAGCGTCCTTCCCGCGAGCGGGAGCTCTCTCCGCGGTCCGCCATTGCGATCCTGCGGCTCGTGCAACACCAGCGTGAGATCGGCCGGGCGCAACCCGAGGCGCTGCCCGCCCGGTGTCGCTCCGCCGACAAGCGATCTCTCCGCCTTCAGCCATTCGAGGCTGGTCTGGCTCTCGGGCCCGACGGCCGCCACAATCTGGGCGGCCCAGTGCAACTCCACGCGCGCGTCCGCGAGCATGGTGGGCGCCGGAACGCCACGCGGTTCAAACGCGTTCGTCTCGGCGCCCATCAGACGCAGGCTACTGCTGCCTGCGGGCGACTACCAGCGGCCTCGGCCGCCGCCACCACCGCCACCACCACCAGAGGGCCGGCTGCCGCCGCCGCCCGAGCGCTCCTGAGCCTCGTTGACGTTGATCGTGCGGCCACCGAGCTCGCGCCCGCTCAGCTGCTCGACCGCCGCCTTGGCCTCCTGCTCGGTGCTCATCTCGACGAACGCGAAGCCGCGCGGACGCCCGGTCTCCCGCTCCGTCACGACCTTGGCCTCGGCGACCGTGCCGATGGTCCCGAAGACCTCTCTCAGCTCGAGCTCGGTCGTGTTGTACGAAAGGTTGCCAACATAAAGACGTCTACCCATGTGTTCGATTCTCCTGCGTTAAACCCGACGGAAGCTGCCGTCGTACAGAGCCTCAAGCGTGCCGACGATCGACCTCGAACGAACGGCAGGCGAAGCTCCGACGCAGAGACGAAAACCCGGACCAAAAAAGGACGTGGAAGCTTGTAGCACAAGTGTCGCCACCCCGCCATCGCGCCTGGCGCTCGGGCTCATTGAAACCAGGGGTTTCACCTAGTTACGAACGCTCCAACGCCGACACATATCTTCGGTCCATGGGAACCATCACCACCAAGGACGGCACGCAGATCTATTTCAAGGACTGGGGGAGCGGACCGCCGGTCGTCTTCAGCCACGGCTGGCCTCTCAGCGCGGATGCCTTCGAGGACCAGATGTTCTTCCTGTGCTCGCGCGGCTATCGCTGCATCGCCCATGACCGCCGCGGGCACGGCCGGTCGAGTCAGCCCTGGAACGGCAACGACCTCGACACCTACGCCGACGATCTCGCGGCGCTGACCGAGGCGCTCGACCTGAAAGGCGCGATCCACGTCGGCCACTCGACGGGCGGCGGTGAGGTGGCCCGCTACATCGGCCGGCACGGTACGAAACGGGTCGCCAAGGCGGTGCTGATCGGGGCCATCCCGCCGCTCATGCTGAAGACGGCGGCCAATCCCGGCGGGTTGTCCATCGAGGCGTTCGACAAGCTGCGGGCGGCCGTCGTCGAAGATCGCTCGCAGTTCTGGAAGGATCTCAGCCTGCCGTTCTACGGCTACAACCGTCCCGGCGCGAAGGTCTCCGAGGGGGTGCGCGAATCGTTCGTGCTGCAAAGCATGCTGGCCGGCTACCCCGCCTCCTACTTCTGCATCAAGGCGTTCTCCGAGACCGACCTGACCGAGGATCTGAAGCGGTTCGACGTGCCGACGCTGGTCCTGCATGGCGACGACGATCAGATCGTCCCGATCGGCGCCTCCGCCCTGCTCTCTTCCAAGCTGATCAAAAACGCCACGCTCAAGATCTACAAGGGCGCGCCGCACGGCATGTGCACCACGCTCAAGCACCAGGTCAACGAGGAGCTGCTCGGGTTCCTCAAAGGATGATGGTCCAAGGCTAACAGCAGGCTAACAGTCGACCTCCGGGCGCCGGCCTGCTAAGTCAGCAGAATGCCCGGCGCCGAGCCAGCTCCCACCGATCTCGACCGAGAACAGTTGCAGGCCAAGCTCGCGCGCAAGGATCCCTTCAAGCTGGTGATGGCGTCGAGCGACTGGGCGTTTCGTGCCAAACACCTGCCCGGGTCGATCCACTTCAAGACCCCCGAGGAGATGTTCGCTGCGCTGGGCAAGGACGAGGAGATCGTCGTCTATTGCTCGAACTTCGACTGCCACGCCAGCCTGGCGACGATCCAGAAGTTGCGGTCGCAGGGCTACCAGAACGTCCGTCACTACGCCGGCGGTCTGATCGACTGGGAAGCCGGGGGGCTGCCGCTCGAGGGCGACTGGACCTAAGTTGACGCCCATGTCCGCCACCCCTTCTGACAGCGCGAGGAACCACCAGGATCCTTGGCCTCGGCTCGACGTCGGCGGCGGCGTCGAGACCAGCCAGTCGCTGCTCTTCTGGGGGCAGATTCTGGGGAAGACCCGCCTCGGGCTCTCCCCGATGGTCAACCACTGGTGGCAGGTTTCGCTGAGGCTGACGGCCCGAGGGCTGACGACCACGCCGATGCCGGTCGACCACCGCGTGTTGGATATCGAGCTCGACCTCATCGACCACCGCCTGGTCGCGCGCACCAGCGACGGGGCCGTCGAGTCGATGAGCCTCTGCGACCAGCCGCTGTCGACCTTCTATGCCGAATACATGCGGCTCCTCGGGAAGCTCGGCGTGCGGGTGGCGATCTCGCCGGTCGTGGTGGAGATCCCGGAGCGCGTGCTTCTCGATCAGGATGCCCGCCTCTGCCGCTACGACGGCGACTGGGCGAATCGATTTTTCCGTGCGCTCCTCCAGGCCGATCGATTGCTCAAGGAGTTTCGCGGGCGATTTCTGGGGAAGGCCAGCCCCGTCCACTTCTTCTGGGGGGCGTGCGATCTGGCGGCGACGCGGTTCTCGGGGCGCCCTGCCCCGCAGCATCCCGGCGGGATCCCCCATGTCAGCGACGCCGTGATGCGGGAGGCCTATTCGCAGGAGGTCAGCAGCGCCGGCTTCTGGGCGGGTGACGGCAGATTTCCCGAGGCGGCGTTCTACGCCTACGCCTATCCCTCCCCCGCGGGCTTCTCGGAGGCTGCCGTTCGTCCCGCCGCCGCCCGGTTCGAGCCGGCGCTGGGCGAGTTCGTGCTCCCCTACGCCGCCGTCCGCGGCGCGCCGGATCCCTCGGCGGCGGTCCTCGCCTTCTTGCAGAGCAGCTATGAGGCCGCTGCGGATCTCGGGAAGTGGGATCGCGCCCGGCTCGAACGAACCACTCCACCAGCGAGGTCATGAGATGCCCGATTCCTGTGCTCACCTAGACGAAGCGTCCAAGCGCACCGCCGGCGCGAAGCCGAGCGGCCACGGCTGCAAGGAGTGCTTGGCCAGCGGAGGCGTCTGGGTCCATCTGCGCCTCTGCCTCGCCTGCGGCCACGTCGGCTGCTGCGACAACTCGCCCAATCGCCACGCGACCAAGCACTTTCGGCAGTCGCACCACCCGGTCATCCGTTCGTACGAGCCCGGCGAGGAGTGGGGCTACTGCTATCCCGACGACCTGTTCGTCGAGGAGCTCCCCGCCCGCCCGGGTGAGCGCCCCCCCCGACACTTCGACCCGCCGGGGAAGTGAGTCAGCCCGGGCGCACGCGCAGGGGACCCGGCGCCTCGCACAGCGGGCAGCCGTCGGTCCGATCGGACAACGTCTGGCGGCAGGCGCGGCACTCGGCGCGCACGCCGTGGAAGCCGTCGTCGTGGGGCTCCGTCGAGCTTCGCGCCTTGTCGGCGCGCTTTCCTTCGTAGGAGACGCGGGCCGGAAGAAAAGCGACGTAGCGGATCTCCTCGCAACCGCAGGCCGGGTCGGCGCAGGCGAGCGGGACCGGCCACTGGTTTGGCGTAGAGAGCGCACGGGCGAGGCCGCCGGGGGCGTGACAGCGCGGGCAGAGATCGCTGCCGAAGAGGCGCTGCCGGCAGCCGGCGCAGGTGACCGCGTAGACCCCGTCCAGGAACTTTTCGCCGTCGTAGGTCCAGGCCACGCGCCCCACCGGCTCGCCGCCGAGGAACGGAATCACGCCGTCGACGTAGGTCTCGAAGGTCAACGTCCTGCCGCCGCAGGCGCTGCACCCGGCCGCGATCAGCCGATCGAGCGCCGTTTCATCCAGCTCGCCCATCGGTCGACCCTAGCGGCATCGGCGCTCGATGTGGAGCCCGTTCGTCGAATCAGCGGTCTCCCTGCTTGCCAACCGCCCATCGCGGATACAGAGGCGAGAGACGTGATCGAGGATCCGCGCATGCTGCAGGCGAACGAGCGAACTCTGCTCGCTTGGCTGCGCACGGGCGTTTCGCTGATCACCTTCGGCTTCGTGATCTCGAGGACCAGCCTCTGGCTGAGAACGAACGAGCCCAGATGGACGATCCTGGGCGGGGATCTGATCGGCGCGGCGTTCGTTCTCCTGGGCGCGATCGCCGAGTCGATCGGCGTCGTTCGCTACCTGCGCATCCGCCGCGCCCTGCTGGCCGGCCAACCGATCCCCGTCGGAGCGATGGAGATCGTGGCGATCGGAGTGGCCGTCGCACTGTTCGGGTTCGTCCTCTGCGTGTACGCGTTGCTCTGAGGCTCAGGCGTCGAGCCCGGCGGCGGCTTCGGTGCAAGCGCGGCCGCGCACCACCTGCACCTCGTCGCCGACCGAGAGCTCGCCCCCTTCGATGACGAAGCAGTTGAGCGCGAGCTTGCCCTCGAAGCGACGGTAGATGCCCCGCGTGATCTCCCGATCCTGGACCAGGGTGTCGGGGTCAAAGGACGTCATGATGCATCGCAGACGCAGGTCCTGGACTCCGATGAGCACCTTGCCGATCCTCAGGCACGCGCCTGGCCATTCGCGCTCGGCCAGGCCCGCCACCCCGCCGACGACGACGTTGGGACGCAGGCGGCGGCCATCGTGACCAAAGGCGGCGATCGCACCGTCGGTGGCAACCAACAGAGGGAGCACGTCGAACCGCTCGGCGCCATCGAAGCGCACCAGTTTCGCGCCCGGACCCACGATGTCGACGACCTCTGCGGCGACCTCCGCGCTTTGCCAGGGTCGACCGTCCACCAGCACGGCGCCGCGCGGTCCCAGGGTGCTCTTGTGGCCGAGAAACCTGGGGTGTGAGCGCGAGGTGATCGTATGGCCGTCCGCGTCCTCGACATGAACGACCCGATCTCCTTCGAACCCGAGCGGCCCGACGGCCACCCGGTTCAGCTTCTCGCCGCCCATCGTCTTGACCGGATATCGCCAGAGCTCGGTAATCTTCACCGTATGACCAGCTTACTCGAAGGCCGTCAGCCGGCTGCATGACGGTCAGGGGGTGGTCTGGGCGGCGGCGTCGTCGATCAGGTCCACCAACGCGTCGGGGTGCGACATCATCACGACGTGCGACGCACCCTGCACTTCGACCACCTTCTTCGCGCCGGCGCGCTTGGCCATGAAGGCGTGGACGGCCGGCGGAATGTTCTTGTCGAGGCTTCCGTAGAGGAACCACGACGGAATCGTTTTCCAGATCGGCGCGCCGCCCGGTTCATTGAGCGCGGCCTGGGTGATCGGCCGCTGCGTGGCGGCCATCAGCTGGGCAGCGGTCGCCGGAAGGTCGGCCGCGAACTGCGCGTGAAACTTGTCCTGCAGGATGTAGAGATCCTTGTTGCCGTCGGCCAACGCCACAGGAGGCGCCAGCGTCGGCCCCAGCGTGCTTCCTGGAAATTTTGCCGACAGCGCGGAGGCGCTCTCACCGAGCTCAGGCGCCAGCCCGGAGACGTAGACCAGGGCCTTGATCTTGCCCTTGGCGGTCACGACGTTGCTGATGACGTTGCCGCCGTAGGAGTGCCCCACCAGGATGACGGAACCCTTGATGGCATCCAACGCATTGGCAACGTAGGTCGCGTCGCTCTTCACGCCGCGCAGCGGATTGGCGACCGCGACCACCGGATAGCCTTTGGCCAGCAGCTTGGCGATGACGGGGTTCCAGCTGGACGATTCGGCGAAGGCGCCGTGGACCAGAACGACGGTGGGCTTACCGGTGGCGGGCGACTCCTTGGCCCGAAGGGCCAGCGGCAGGATCGCCACCGCGACCACCAATCCAATTGCCGGCAGCACGGTGATCGCGCGAGCAACAGCCACGGCGGCGAGGCGTTGAGCGGTCGACTTCATGGCGGCGATGATGAGGCCGGCACCGACGAACAACAGGGCAGGCGTTCACCGATACGGGCGCCCGCCCGCCCGGATTCCTGGTGCCGCGGGATCACGGTGGTCGGTGCGATTTCAGTATTCAGACTCATACTCCGCCTCATGTCGTTGCTCATCTATGGCGCGAACGGGTACACCGGCGAGCTCTGCGCGCGGCGGGCGGCTGCCGAGGGGCTGCCTGCCGTTCTGGCCGGCCGGCGCGCTGACGCTGTGGGGGCGCTGGCCGCGGAGCTCGGGCTACCGCACCTGGCGTTCGCGCTCGACCAGCCGGCCGCCGTCGATACCGCGCTCACCGGAATCACCGCCGTGCTCAACTGCGCCGGCCCGTTCTCCCGGACGGCGGCGCAGCTGGTGGCAGCGTGCCTGCGCGCGAAGGCCCACTACCTGGACATCACCGGGGAGATCGGCGTCCTCGAGGCGATGGCAGGCCGCGACGTCGAGGCCCGCGCCGCCGGAATCACCGTGCTGCCCGGCGCGGGGTTCGACGTGGTCCCGTCCGATTGCCTGGCGGCGCACGTCAAGCGCCGGCTGCCCGCGGCCACCCATCTGACCCTCGCTTTTCGGGCGGGCGCGCGCATGTCGCGCGGAACCGCTATTACGGCGATCGAAAATGCCGGCGGCGGCGGCATGATTCGTCGCGACGGCGTTCTCCAGCAGGTCCCCAGCGGCTGGCGCACGCGAGCTGTCGACTTCGGCGAAGGCCTCGTCCAAGCGATCACCATCCCCTGGGGCGACGTCGCGACGGCGTACCACACGACCGGGATCCCGAACATCGAGGTCTATGCCGCTCTGCCGACAGCCGTCCGCATCGGGTTGCGCCTGGCGCGCCGGGCGGGCCCGTTGTTGGCGTCTGGCCCCGTTCAACGGGTTTTGAAGGCGCGCGTAGCTCGAGGAGCGCCTGGCCCGAGCGCCGCGGCGCGGGCGGCGGCCGAGACGCGCCTCTGGGCCGAGGCGCGTGACGACTCTGGACGCCTGGTGCGCGCCCGGTTGCGGACGCCGGAGGCGTATGAGCTCACCAGCTGGACCGCCGTCGAGCTCGCGGCCCGTGCGCTGCGCGGTGAGCTGCCGCCTGGATTCCAGACCCCGGCGGGCGCTTGCGGCCCAGACTTCGTCCTCGCCTTCCCTGGAACCGAGCGAACGGATATCGACTAAAGGAGCTCTCCGTGTCCCAAAGCGACGGTTACGAAAGCATCATCGCCCGCCACTACGACGCGCTCTACACCGTCATGCGAAACCCGTCGGGCGATGTCGCCTTCTATCGTGAGCTCGCGCGCGCCTCGGGTGGCCCCGTGCTCGAGCTCGGCTGCGGAACCGGGCGCACGCTGTTGCCGATCGCGCAGGCCGGTATCGACTGCGTCGGCGTCGATGCATCGCCTGCGATGCTGGCCATCTTTCGCGACAAGTCGCCGCCCGCGAATCTCGAGCTCATCGAAACCCGCATGGAGCGGCTCGAGCTCCCAGATCGCCGCTTTCGGCTGGTGACCTCCCCCTTTCGCGCCTTCTCCCATCTGTTGGACGTCGAGACTCAGCTCGCCGCGCTGGCCGCCGTGCGCCGCCATCTGGAACCGGGCGGAACGTTCGCCCTCGACGTCTTCGATCCGAAGCTGGCGCGTACGGCGCTGGTAGAGGAGCCCGAGCATCTGGCCGTCACGTTTCACGACGCCGGTCGCGAGGTGCGTCGCTGGGACACCATCGAGCGTGACCTGTCGCGGCAGGTGATGACGATCTATTTTCGTTTCGAGTCCGTGGCCCCAGAGCTTTGCGGCGTCGGCGAAGTCCAGATGCGCTGGTTCTACCGCTTCGAGCTGGAGCACCTTCTGGCCCGCGCCGGCTTCACCGAGCTCAAGTTCTTCGGCGGCTTCGATCGGCGGCCCTGGGCCGCCGGCGGGGAGACCATCGTGCTGGCCCGCGGCTGAAACGAAAATCCTGAATGCGTTTCAATGATTGCAAGAAAGATCTTGACGGATCAAATCGACGAGTTCAACTTCGCTCAATCATGTTGATCGTCTCAAACAGCAAACGCGAAGCGAAGGCCGCCATATTGGCGGCCTGTCGCGATCGTCTGTTTGACGGTCAGCATCATGGCAGCTTGCGAATTGTCACCTGGAGGAGCGGCTAAGCACGAACTACCGATAGTTCGCTGTGAAGCCGCCCTGGGAAACCACGGCGGCTTTTTTCATTTCTGGAGGTCAATGATGCAACAGGGAAGCTATCGCAGCTCCTCGAGGGGGGAGCGTGCGTTCGGTCCCCGAACGATCTCGTTGCGCCACGAAACTGCTCTTTGACAACCGAATAGTTGACGATGCCCGTGGCCGGGCACCACCCCGGCCACAACAGTGCCCTTGTAGCCGATCTGGTGATGGCGCCTGCCCGAACAGCAGGAGACGCTGGTTCGATTCCAGACGGGGGCAACACCTCTCCTCGTACGGTGGCCGTGGTGTAGTGGCTCTGCACATCGCGCTGTGAACGCGAAGGTTCCGGATCGATACCGGACGGTCACCCTCAAAGCTCTGGGCGGCGATCTGGGATCGCGCTGGTCTCCAAAACCGGCCAGCGAGGTTCAATTCCTCGGCCGCCCGCAGTTCGACTTTCCATCTCTTCAGAGTGGGCCAGCCCGGGTGAGCGGTGGTGAACCGAGTCCCGGGCCGGCTCGCTCGCTTGTCGAGGTAGCCAAGACGGAAAGGCCACCGACTGCAACTCGGTGCACGCGCGGGTTCGATTCCCGCCCTCGACTCTCAGATTTGAAACGCGATCTCCCGCCCTGACGGTTGGTTGGTCATCTGGGGAGGCAACGGCCTCATTAACCCGGACGGGACAGATCGACGAGAGGCGCGAGCCTTGGTCATCGAGGGATGAAGTCCGCGCTGGCAGACCGCGGATCGCACGTCTGCAAGTCGGCGGTTGCCTGGTGGGGTGACCGCCGAACGCTGCCTCTCAAGCGTAGATGGCGACGTGCCCGGCCCGTATCCGGGAGAGGACCGTTCGAATCGGTCGAGAGGCTCCGCGGGGCTCCGAGGCGGAGGCTAGAGGGTGCCGGCGCCGCCGCCGGTCTGTCGTCGGAGCTCGTCGCCGAACAGCTCCTCCATCATGCGGGCGGTGGCGCCTTTGCCCCCGCTGGCGTGGGCGGCCAGCGCGTCGGCAAACTCGGTCGCCGACTGGAACCGCTCGGCCGGTTCGAAGGCCAGCGCCTTCTCCAGCACCGAGGCCGCCGGATCGGGCAGCTGGCGGATGCGCACCAGATCCTCGGGCGTGATCCCGCTGGCGGCGCGGTAGAGCACGTCGAGGTCGTTCTCCCCGGTGTAGAGCAGGTCGCCGGCGAGACAGTAGTAGAGGACGTGCCCCAGCGAGAAGAGATCGCTGCGGTGATCGACCGCCTGTCCGCGCGCCTGCTCGGGGGACATGAAGTTGGCGTTGCCCTTCACCATGCCGACCTGCGTCTTGCTGACCCGACGGTTCGACTTCACGATGCCGAAGTCGGAGAGCTTCACCTCGCCGGGCATCGAGACCATGACGTTGCCGGCCGAGATGTCCCGGTGGACGATCCCCATCGGCGAGCCGACCTTGTCGCGCTGCTCGTGCGCGTAGGCCAACGCCTGCAGCGTTTCGTGCGCGATGTAGTAGGCCATCGCCTCCGGAAGACCGGCGTCGTACTTCTCGATGTGGCGGCCGACGAAGCGGGCCAGATCGCGGCCGACGATGTACTCCTGGGTCATGAAGTACTCGCCCGCCACCACGCCGAAGTCGAACACGGGGACGATGTTCGAATGCACCAGCCCCGCCTGCATCCGCGCCTCGTCGATGAACTGCGAGACCGCCTCCTTCTCGCGGGCCAGCTCGGGGCGCAGGCGCTTGAGGACGAAGTTGCGCGTGAACCCCTCGACGCCCGCGACCTCGGCGACGAAGAGCTCCGACATCCCCCCCTCGCCCAGACGATCGACCAGCCTGTAACGCCCGAAGATCATCCCCACGCTCGCCGGCGCGGTCTGCCGCGCCACCGCCAGGTTCGCCGCCGCCCCCTGCGGGCTGCGAATGCTGACCGCCTTGCCGTCGGTGATGCGGCCCGGACGAATTTCGGGACTGGTGACGAACTCCGAGGCGGCGGGAACCGAGCGCGGCCGGGCCGGCGTCCCGAACCTCGAGGTTGGCTCGTGCGGAATCTCCCCCTGAACGACGGCGCCCACCACGGGGACGCTGCGCCGACCCGAGACGACCAGCGCCGCCCCCCCGAGCCCGATGCCGAGCGCGAGCAGCCAGAACCCCGGATGATCACCGAAGCGCGGTCCAGGGGCGACAGGCGCCGCCGCCGGCGCGGCGGCCGCGAGCGTCACTGCCCGACCGAGCAACAGCACGGCCTCGATCTCCGGGCTGCCGGGCAGATGCGCCGCCGCCAACACGTAGCTTCGACCGCCAACGTCGATGATCGCCGAGGCAATCTGGCGCTTGCGGGCCTCTGCCACGACCTCCTCGTCGCCCTTGCCCACGTCGGGGCCGCGGCTGACGGTGGTCTTGTCGCCGACGCGCACACGCACCACCGAAAACTCGCTCCGGTAGGGACGCCACCAGTCCTCGTTCTCGAACAGGTCGACCAGCGTCGCTCCATCGACCCGCGCCCGCAACGCCGCCTCCAGCGGCTCGAGGCGCGCCGCCTCCCAGACCTCCTTCTCGGCCGACTTCTTCTCCGGCACGCCGCGAGCGTCGGCCTCCCCGGGGGCGCTCCGCAGCAGCGCCGCCTGCACGCGCGCCTGATCGCCGAGGACAGCCCGCACGCCGAGCACGCCCACCGCCGTCCCGGCGATGATGAGCGCGATCCCCAACAACAGGCGTGTCTTACGCATGATTCTCCTTGGCGTCAGCGACCCCGACTAATCGCGGTACGATCCATAGGCCTGGCCGAACTTGTTGGAGTGGGCGGACGCGTCCTCGTGGGCCAGCGTGAAGGAGACCTCGGTGGTGGGGCCGTTCACGGCGACCCGCTGTGACTCCGCCTTCGTCTCGGGGCTCCAGGCGACCAGGCGTCGGACGCCGGGCGGGACGTTTTCGATCCGGAACGTCCCGTCGGGGCGGACCTTGGCGTAGAGCACGCTCGGCACGACCAACACCTTGGCCGACATCTTTTGATGAATGTTGCAGAAGATGTCGACCACGCCCGGACCCGTCACGGTGACCGAGCGCGCCTTGTCGCCGGCCTGATAGGTGCCGAGGTCGAAGCTGTTGCGCGGCGAGTTTGAAAAGACGTTGTGATAGACGGCGTCCATGTTGGGGAACATCAGGTTGGTCCCGGTCTGGACGACCGCCACGCGCGGGCTGAACTGCCGCCCCTCCTGTTTGATCTCCACCACCTTGTGGTGCGTGAGCGGCATCTTGACGTTCTCGACGTAGACGTAGACGTCCTCGATCGACCCACCGGTCACGGTGACCTTGCCTTCGATCGCTCCCGGCCGTCTGTCGGCCGCGGCGACGGTCGTCGTCGACCTTCTGGCCTGCTTCTCGGACGCCCCCTCGGCAGAGGGTTCGCTGGGCGCTGAGGCAGGCGCGGCCGCCACGCCGGGCACCGGCGTGCCGCCACCCTGCCCCTGCAGCAACCGCAAGAGCATGTCGTAGCGCTGCTGCTCGGTCTGCATCATCTGAATGATGAGCTGCCGCTGCTCTCGCACATCGTTCTGCAGCTTCGCCAGCTCCGCGCGCGTCGGCGGCCCCTCGGAGGCCTTGGCCTCCTTCCCTTCTTGTCCATTTTGCGCCCACGCCGGCGCCGCCAGCTGCGCGATCAGCAGCGCGCTCAGGACCCCCCACCAGATCTGCCTCGACCTCTTCTCCATGGTGCGCCTCGCAATGCGTTCGTTCGCCTGTTTAGTCAATCAACACCAACGACGACGTGAAGACGTCGTCCTTGATCTGGGGAATGCCGCCGTACTCCCCATTGTGGAGATACTCGAGCTTCAGAATGATCCGATCGGTGAAGTTGATGTGGACGCCGCCGGTGGCGCGCCACCCCTTGGTCAGGTAAGCGCGGTCGGCGCCTCCCGGCGCGTTCGGATCACCAAGCCAGACGAACGCGTCGCGATATTCGACACGGCCAATCACGCCGAAGTGCGAAGCCAGATAGCCGTCCAGCTCGACATAGCCGCCGCCGTGGAGCTGCAGACCGTAGACGTCGTTGGCCGCATCGCCCGGGGAGGCGCCCTTCAGGTATTGCGCCTTGAGGTCGACGCGCGGCAGGTGCAGCTGGAGGTCAATCCCCCAGAACCACATCTTGCCAATGTCGTTGGGTGAGCGATCTTGCGCGCCGTACGAACCCGAGGCCCCCAGCTCCATGTCGATCGGGAACGGCGGGTGCAGCGAGATCCGCCCGCTGGCCGTCTTGCCGAGGTTGGTGTCGATCTCGTCGTAGAAGTGGAACTGCTCTTGCGTGAACGAACCGTTGGTCACCGCCCCGGCCACCACCAGGAGGTCGTCGGGGCCGAACTTGGAGCGGACCTTCACCCCGACCGCCGTGCCGATCGTGTAGCGCGCAATCAGCGATGGCGTGATGCCGTAGCGCTGGTTCGACTTGCGATCGCGGTACTCGATCCCCAGCACGGAGTCGAACTTGCCGACGAAGATCGACGTCTTCTGCGAGCGGGTCGGCATCCACTCGAGCTGGGCGATGTCGGCGTCGAAGACGTCCCCCAGGTTGAAGTTCGATCCGCTGCGCGGCATGAAGTTGACGCTCGCCGTGGCGACCGCGCTCGGCGTCAACCCTGCGGTCATGGTCATGTTGATCTCGTTGGCGATGAAGCTGGGTGCGCCGCCCGAGTGAATGGTGTCGTAACGAGGCTCCGCGCCGGTGGCGTCCCCGAGGTCCGCGGGCTCGCCGCGGGTGTTGACGGGGGTGGCCAGAAGGTCTCCCAGGAACACCCAGCCATACTTCCCCGCGTATTGCGGGAAGGCGACGTTCCCCTGGTCGCGAACGATCCCGGAGCCGTTCCCTTGGGTGGCGAAGAATCCGACGTCGATGTAGCCGCCGAGAATGACCCGCGGCTGCCGGTTGGCGACCAGCGCCTGCATCTGATCGAGGCGCGTTTCCAGCTCGGAGATCTTGGCGATGGGGTCTTCGTGTCCTTCGTCGTGGGTGTCGTCGGGCAGCACCAGGTTGGGTGCTTCAACCGACGGGGCGGGCTCGGGCGCGTCCGCCGTCTCGGAGGTGACCGACCCGACCGGCGCGGGCGCGACCGTCGCCTTGTCGTCGGGTGCGGCCTTCGCCCGATCAACCATCAGCAAGAGAACGCCCGCAACCAAAGGCATGATCCGTCGCGATCGGGGCTTCATTGAGAAACCATGACATCGGCTCGATCCATGAAGACTGAAGATATCCGAAATCGCATCAAGACGTTGATTGGCCACCACAAACAGCCCTCCGATGAGCCGTAATGCCGCGAACGTTTCGTAGCACCCGAGTTGATATCCCGTCCCAATCGCCGAGCACGCCACTCACAACAACGACGCCGCCGGCCGCCAGCGCCAATGATCGCGGCGGTCGGCGGCGTACCCCGAATCTCAGATGCAGCCGAGGAACGCCAGCAGCGCCTCCTGCGACGCCGAATCGAGCGCTGCATATGCGGCAGCGGCAGCGGCAGCCTGGCCACCGTGCGCTGCGATGGCCTCGCCGAGGCTGGCCGCGCGGCCGTCGTGCAGGAAGTGGACGCGTTCGGAGGCGCGCCAGAGCGGAGTCGTTCGCCACTCGCTTCCGCTGGCGGAGCCGGCGACGAATTGGTCATTCAGCCCCGCCCCCATGTCGTGGACCAACAGATCCGAATAGAGGTTGATGGTCCGCCCGGGCCCCGGCATCGACGGCGTATGGCAGCTGGCGCAGCCGACCGTCGCGAAGGTGGTCGCCCCTGCCGAGGAGGTGCAGGTGGCATCGGGCACCGCGGGATCGAGCGCGGCCATGAAGGTGTCCACCGTCTGCAGCGGCAGCGCGTCGATCTCTGGCTTCAAGAAGTTGGCGCCACAGCCGGTCACCTCGTCGTCGGGGACCAACGGGTTGGTCATCCCCATCTCATGGGTGAAGGCGTCGCCCATGAACTCGATCAAGGTCGCGAACTGGGCTTTCCAGCCGAACTTGCCCGGCCGCCCGTCGGCGAGGAGGTTCAGCTTGCCGCGCACGTCGGCGGGCTCGGCCGCTTGCGCCGCCCGGATGTCGGGCGTCTGGACGAAGTCGATGAGCGCCGTTCCGCGCAGGGTCATCGCGCTCCGTTTCGACGTCACGTTGGCCAGCGGCGGAACGCCTGTCGGCAGGCCGCAGAAGAATCCCAGTCCGGCGATCGATTGGGCGCGCGCCACGGGGCCGCCGTGGCCGCTCAGATCGTCGAACACGCCGCTGTCGATCCGGCCCACCCGGGTCACGAAGGTGTCGGCCGTCGCGCCCATGCCGCCCTCGAGGGGGGCGTTGTGGCAGTCGCCGCAGGAGCGTCCATTGAAGAGAGGTCCGAGTCCCTGCAGCGGCGAGAGCTCCGTGGCGAACATGTCGGCGCCCATCGCCGATGGGGTGGTGGCCCCCGCCTGGATCGCGTGGCTCACCATCGTGGGCGTCACGAAGCCCGACCCGAACGCCGGCATCTGCAGCACGACGCCCTGCCCCCCGGCCATCACGGCGGTCACCCAGATCGTCTGCGCGTTCTCCGAGACGGCGATACCGTTCACCCGAAAGGAGGGGAGCGCAGCCTGGATGCGCCGCGCGGCGAGGACCTGGCCGGCTTGATTGATTCGCACGATGCTGTTGTCGCCGCGGTTGAGCACGTAGATGTCCGAGCCGCCGCCGAGCGTGGTGTTGCTGGAGAAGTTGTCGCTCGAGACCTCTCGCACCGCCGGAGCCAGATCGATCGGCCGATTGAACCAGGGAGAGCGGATGAACCGAGGCGCGCCGGCGACGAACAGGGTTCCGTCGTCGCTGAGGTCGAGAGCCACGATCTGGTTGGCCAGCGGGTCTGTCACGTAGGCGATTCGGGTCGGCACCCAATTGAAGACCATCCCGATGCGCGTCACGACGTCGGGGGACATCGACTGCGTCGCGTCCACCGTCAGGTTGGTGAGCGGATGAAAGGTCCCCGCCGGCGCCAGCCCGTCGACCCCCTTGAGGACGTGGACCTGGACGATGCTGCCGTCGGCCTCGGCGGCCAGGAAGACCGCCTTGCCGGTCCCGTCGGGCGATTTGCTGAGGATGGCGGTGCCCACGGCGCCGTGATCGATCCCCTCGGTGGAGGCGCTGTTGCGGTTGGTGCCGTCGCCGGAGAAGACGCCGCCCGCGACCGGATTGGGGGGGCCGGCCAGCGGAGCGCCACTGGGATCGTCGACGGTGATCGTCCCGGCCCCGTTCGCGCCGGTCGGGGCGTTGGCAATCCAGGGGCGGCCGTTGCCGCTGTTGATCGAGATGCCGAGCGGCAAGCTGGAGGACGGCAACGCAGCCGTCACCGCCGCAGGATTGTTGACGCTGTTGAGGAACGCGGCGTCCTGATTGGCATAGATCCGCGCCAGACCGTCGGCGCTGGCCGCCTGTCCCCCGGCGGTCGCCAGATCGGGCGCCACCGTCACGAGACCGTGGTTGACGTCGAGCGAAAGGACGCCGCCGGGCGCCTCGGCCGGACGCGCCAGCGTAGCGCCGAAGCTCGACGAGCTGGCGACGAGCAGCCGCGCGGGATCGAGCACCATCCCCGGTGCGATGGAGGGATTCAGCGTCGCCTTGTCATGAATCGGGCTGCCGCGATGGAAGGTGCCGACCTGCGTGATGGCGCCGGCCCCAGGAATTCCCTGTGCCACCACCTGTGCGCGGATTGGCGGCATGAAGAAGAAAGGATCGTGGAACGCCAGCTCGCTGGTGTTGGTGTCCGTTTCGAGGGAGCCCGCAGAATCCGGCCCGGTCCCACAACCTGCCAACGCGATCGCCAAGACCAGGGCCTCGATCCCGGAACGGGTTCTGACCGACCTTCGCGTGACGCGCATTGTGTCCTCCTTGATTGCCAATATTGAGTGTCGACGAGCGAATGAAGAGCTCATGCGAGGGGGTGCTCCCCTGTGGCGCAGCGGTGCGCGCCGCTCGCGGTCAGCGCCGACGCCGAGGCCGATGCCGGGGCGAAGATCGGACCGCTGGCCGACATCGTGCGATGTCGCCGCGACGCCTCGGCGGAGACCACCAGGAACGAACGCGTCCGGCGCATGAGCTGCCAGAGCGCGAATGAGCCGCCGACCGCCGCGGCCGAGGTCAGGGCCAGCTCGGCATGCAACCCGCGGCTCGCCAGCACCACCAACCCCAGCGTCAGACCGCTCATCGTCGCGCAAGCCGCCGCCCCCAGGACCACCGCCCGCGCGCCGGCGGAAAGCAATCCCTTGAGCTCGAGATGAAGGCCGATTCCTGCCGAGACGGTGACGGTCGCGAAAGCGACCACCTGGCGATCGATCGCCAAGGTGGCACGCCACGCGGCAGCCTGCCCGAACAGCCCGTCGCCCGCGGCGCGCACGAGTGCCAGGATCAGAAACCCGACGACGAAGCCCGGAATGTGGCCGACCACCGTTCGGCCAAGCCCAACCGGACGATCAACACCCGCCACGCGCGCCGACCGGTCGGAGCGCCAGAGCGAAAACAGGATCAGGACCGGCGCCAACATCAAGACGCGCGCCGACTTGCTGACGGCCGCCATCTCGGCGCCGCCAGTCCCCATCTGCGCGCCCACCGCGACGGCGCTGGCGAGGTCATTGACCGCCAAGCCGCTCCAGATTCCCCCCTGGTGGGCGTTCAAGCCGGCCGCGGCCGCGACCGCCCGAAACAGCACCAGGGCGACCGCGCTGTAGAGAAAGATCGTCGCCAGCGCGACCCCCTGCTCCTGCCGGCGCGCCCCGATGACCGGCGCCACCGCGTTGACCGCCGAGGCTCCGCAAATCATCGTCCCCGACGCGATCAGGTCAGCCAGCCGGCCGGGGACGCGCAGGGGGATCGCCAGCGCGCGCGTCACGAAGAAGGTCGTCGGCAAGGCCGTCACGAGCCCCAACGCGATCGCCAAGAGCTGTCGCGACTCGAAGAGCCGCGCCTCGATCCGCAACCCCATGAGCACCACCGACGCGCGCAACACCGCCTTGCCAACGAACGCCAGCCCCGCCCCGTAACGGTTGCGGCCCCGATCGAGCGCCGCCAACCCGAGCCACTTCGAGAGGGGCGAATTGACGACGATCGACCCAACAATCAGGGCCACCAACACGTCGGGGAGCGCCCACCGGGCCGGGAGCAGCCGCTGCAGCTCGAGCGCCGTTCCCCCCACGATAACCGCCAACACCACGCCCGGAGCCACCGCACGGATGTGGGCGGACCACGGGTGTTGCGCTGTAGGCGCGGTCATGTGCTCGGCTCTCCGCAGCCATCGAACGCGATCGAGATCGAAAATTCCAGCGACGAGACCGTGAATTGGCCTCGCGGTTCATAAAGCGTTAGGTCCACCACAGTTCTGGGCGCGGCAGCCTTTGACATGTTCGCGAATGCCAATTGTCGTCCGGTGCCCACCGCCAGCGACGCCATCACCGAGCTGGCTTCGGGGGCGGCGTGCGCGTAGATCAACATCGGATCGAATGACATCGACTCCAGAAATTGGAACTTAACTGAAGCGCCAGTAAGGGTATTCGCCGGTACATACTGCGCGCAACGAGTCTCCGACATACCCCTTCGCGTCGGTGCAAAGTCGACATCGCGCTGGGCTCAAGCGACGCATTCACACGGCCGAAGGGACGCTGCGAGAGCGAGGAGATCGATGCGACGGAGAGAGGCAGCAGCTCGGTGGGGAATGGTGGGCGCCGCGGTCGCGCTGGCGGTCATTGCCGCCGCGGGGTGCGACGCTGGCGGCTTCTTCTGCGGCAGCGGCGCTGTCTGCGGCTGGTCCGAGACGGATCTTTCGCGCGTGGCCGCGCTGGCGAACCTTCCGTCGACGCCGCCCGCCGACGACAGCAACGCCTACGCGACGAACGCCGACGCCATCACGCTCGGCAAGATGTTTTATTTCGACACCCGCTTCTCGGGACCGTCGACCTGGCTCGACGCCCTCGGCCGTCCGATGCCGTTCGGGCGCACGGCGGTCGGTCAGAGCGCCGGCGTGTCGTGCGTCTCCTGTCACGACGCGGGCCACGGCGGAGCCGATCCGGCCAGCGCTCCCGGCAACGTCTCGGTGGGCGCTGGATGGACGTACAACAATTCGACCACAACGTTCAACTCTGCGTATTACCTGTTGCATCTCTGGAACGGGCGCACCGATTCGTTATGGGCGCAAGCGGTCGCCGACAACGAGAACCCGCTCACCACCAACGGCAATCGGTTGCGCACGGCCTGGTTGATCTCCGACCTTTACAACCAGCCTTACCAAGCGTTGTTCGTCGACTATCCGCTGCCGTTCGGCGGACCGTCGTCGGCTGTGCAGGCGCTGGTCGACACGACCGGCCAGTGCGCGCTGGTGGGCGGCGCCTGTCCGGCCGGCTGCCGCGCGGTCACCTCGACGGTGGCGGGCGCCGCCTCGGGTTGCTGGCCGCGGTTTCCGCTGCAGGGTAAGCCGGGCAAGATGGCCGGCTGTCAGGCGGGCCTCGCCAGTGAGCCGTTCGGGGACGCCTGGGATTGCATGGATCCGGCCGATCAGGCGGCCGTCACCAGGGTGCTGGTCAACTTCGGAAAGGCGGTCGCCGCCTACGAAGGGACGCTGATCCTCGGCCCATCGGCGTTCGATCAGTGGGCGGCCGATCTGAACGCCGGCCACGGCGACTCCTCGACGGCGATCTCGGGCTCCGCCAAGGTCGGCGCGCAGCTGTTCGTCGGCAAGGCCGGCTGCAGCGACTGCCACAACACCCCGCTCTTTTCCGACGACAAGTTTCACAACGTCGGTGTCGGTCAGATCGGCACAGGCGTCCCCACGCTCGCCGATTGTCCCGCGGGCGGCGTCTGCGACTGCGCCCCCGTCAGCGCCGACCACCTGAATGGTCCCAAGAACTGTCTCCCCTTCGGCGCGCGCGACGGCATCCAGAAGCTGCAAGCCAACGGATACCGCCGCGACTCGATCTGGAGCGACACGCCGACCGACACCTCCGCGATGAGCTACGTGACCGCCAATCTCGACACGATCCCCGAGGGCGCTTACCGCACCCCCAGCCTGCGCAACGTCTCGGTGACGGCGCCCTACATGCACGACGGCTCGATCGCCACGCTGGCCGACGTGGTGTGGCACTACAACCAGGGGATCAGCGACGAGACCACGCCCGGCGCGGGGGCCGCGTCGTTCAGGCCGCTCTATCTCTCCACCGACGAGCAGGCCGACCTGGTGGAGTTTCTCGAGTCGCTCGCGTCGGCCCCCCCGCCCGCCGACGTGCTCGCGCGGCCGACGCTCCCCTAGTCGACCGCGGGATCGGCCAGAGGGCTGCCCAAGGAATCGCCCTCCGGATCGGGATTGGTGGCAAAATGGGACCGTGGCCTCCAAGCAGCGCAGTCCGGAACCGGTCAGAGGACCGCTCGGAGACGTGGCGATCGTCTGCGGCAAGGACGAGCAGGGGCTCCACATCCTCCGGAGGCGTTCTGAAGACGCTCCGATCGAGGCCGCCGTGGTCCAACCACTCGCGGAGGGACGCCCGATCACGGGCGAGGTAATTTCGATGCGGCCGCGCAAGGACTACCCGTTTCTCTTCGACGCGAAGACCGAGCTCGAGGCCCCGGTCGCTGCGACCGCGCGAGCAAGCAACGGGCCCGCCCAGGTCGCCAGCAATTCGTACCGCTCGGGATGGGACGCGATCTGGGGCCCGCGCCACCGGCGCGAACCCCTGAACTGACGCGCTGATGCTCTGACGCTGGCGACTCCTTCGAGGCCGACCCGAGCGGCCTAGGCCAACGGCGGTCGCACGGCGATCGAGAAGTGGATGCCGTGGCTCTCGGTGGCGTGAGTCATCGCCGCGACAAATCGAACGGCCTCGCCGTGCGGCGCCTCGGCACAGTCGAGGCGAATCTGCACCGACTTGCCCCTGTATTGCGGGTACTGCTCGACGAGGAAGCCGTCCAGGACATAGCCCATGTAGCGGTTGAGCTTCTCTTCGATCTGCTTGAACTGCTCGCGGGCGGCGTCCCAGGGGCGACGCTCCATCATGACCAGGACGACGGTTTCGGAGGCCTTGTCCAGGGTGATGAGATCGACGACCGCGGGATTCTGCACCCCGGTGTCTCCGAACTCCGCGATCATCTGTTCCTGTGTGAGCTTGTCCAAGGTCGACCTCGTCGCCCGATCTAACACGCCAGCCACCGCCCGCGCCCCTGGCCCGCGCGTCATTCGATGGGAGTTGGTGAGGCGGGGTATCGGGGGAGGCGCGTCCCGCCTCGAATCACGATGCCGAGCCGTTCGAAGGTGGTCCTGTGCCCACGGTCGAGATCGTAGTCGTGCCAGCGCTGAAGGAACTGGTCGCGGGTGAGGTACCCGTATCCCGTGCGAACCGAGGGATCCATGACGTAGACGCGATCGCGGGAGAGCCCGACGACGACGACGTAATGACCGTCCTCCCAGTTCTTTCGCCAATCCGTGACCGCATTCGACGCCCAGGCCTGCAGGGCCACGATCACGACGTCCCCGCGTGACAACCCGCGCTCCAGATCTGCGAACGTGAGACCGACCCGGGCGTCGGCCTGCAATCCGTATCGGCGAGCCCCCGCGACGATGCTGTCGACGCGCGTCCCCTCTTCAGGGGTGACACCGAGCTCCGCGTCCAGGGTCGACTCGGGATCGTCGTACACACCGAAGTAGAGGAGCGCCGCCATGAGCGCAGCGGCACCGCAGCTCCACGGACGAGCTTGCGAGACCAGGGGAACCGGGAGAAGAGAAGGCGGGGAAGGTGGAAGCGACGCCTCGATTGCGTGCGTCCCCCACAGCGTGGCGCACAGAGCCCCGGCAGCGACGATCCGACCGACCTTCATTCGAGCCCGGCGCTGAACCTGAGGATGTCGCGCGCCGAACGCCAGTCCCGCAAACGCACCTAGGGGCGCACCCTGCATCGAGCACGCGGCTGGCCAACGACGTTGACAGCTATCGGCGCGTCCCTAACTAGAGAATGTGGCGTCTCCGCCGCCGCGAAAGCTCCCGATTCCGTTGCGCTTCCTCGCATTTGGCAGCGTGCCGGCGTTTCTGATCGGGTTCGGCACGGTGGGCTACCGTTACCTCGAGGGCTGGTCGTGGTTCTACTCGTTCTACGTCGCTGTCATCACTCTGTCGTCGATCGGATATGGCGAGAAGAACCCCCTGTCGAACGCGGGCCGCGTGTTCACCATGGTGCTGGCGCTTGGCGGGATCTTCACCGTGGCGGTCGCCGCCACCGAGCTCCTCAGCACCATCATCACGGGCGAGCTGCGTGACTTCTGGTGGACGTGGCGCATGGGCAAACGAATCGGGGCGCTCGAACAACACGTCATCGTCTGCGGTTACGGCCACCTCGGCCAGCACGTCTGCGCGGATCTCCTCGGCGGCGGAGCTCCGGTGGTGGTGATCGATCGCCAGGATACGGGCCTCGGAACCGCCCGCGACGCGGGTGCTCTTCTCCTGATCGGCGACGCGACCGAGGAGGCCACCTTAAACCGGGCGGGCATCGCCCGTGCCCGGGCGCTCGTCGCGGTCGCGGGCTCCGATTCTGACAACGTCCTCATCACCATGACCGCGCGCCTGCTCTGTCCCTCCTTGCCGATCGTGTCGTCCGCGGAACAGGAGAGCACGGTCCAGAAGCTGGAGCGCGCAGGAGCCACCCGGGCCGTCTCCCCCCACGCCATCGCGGGTGGGCTCATGGCCCAGGCGGTGCTGCGCCCGGCGCTGCTCGACTTCATCGAGGAGGCGACAGGAAAAAGCCACCCGGACTTGCGGATGGAGGAGCAGCTCGTTGGTGCGGGCAGTTCGCTCGACGGCAAGACGGTCGGGACCAGCGGCCTCCGGACGCAACTGGGGCTGGTCCTCGTCGCCATCAAGCGTCCGGACGGGCACCTTGCCTTCAACCCCGCGGACGACGCCCCGGTCGCCGCCGGTGACACCCTCATCAGTCTAGGCAGTCGCGAACAGCTGAGTCGTGCCGATGCGCTCGCCGTCTCGCGCTAGTCATCTTCGCCCCGCGCCGCCCGCCGCGGGGAAGGCGTCGACTGGCGCGCGCGCGCGGTGGTCGAGCATCCGCACCGCCGCCTTCGGGGCCTTGCTGGGCGGTTTGGTCGGTGGATTCCTGGTCGTGGGCGTGACGCTGGTGCTGAAGGCGGGAATGGACTTCGTCGCCGTCCAAGAGACCTGGTTCATCATTGTGGCGCCGCTCGTCGGGCTGTCGGTCGCCGTGTCGGTGCTGTACGGGATCGGCACCAGCGCCACGTCCGCTCGCGGCCGCAAGGCGCACCCTTGGCGGAGGTTTTCTCCCGAGGTGGCCCGGGCGGACATCAGCGCCGACGTGGTGAACTCCGCGGGCGAAGAGGAGCGATTCCCCTGGCGCCTGGCGCCGATTCGTATGCTCGCGATCCTCGGCACCGTCGGCTCGGGCGCGGCGATGGGGACCGAGGCGCCCGCCGCCTACCTGGGCATGGCGGCCGGCGACTGCCTCGGAGATCGCTTCGCCAGCTGGCGCCGGTTTCTCCGCCCGGCCGCCCTCGCCGGCGCAGCAGCCGGCGTGTCCGCGCTCATGGCGATCCCCCTCGTGGGGACGGCCTTCATGCTGGAGATCGGCCGGCGCCGACACGCGCCCTTGAGCGCCGAACGTGTCACAGCAGCGCTGGTCGGAGGAATCATCGGCTGGGCGATCAATTCGACCTTCCACCTCAACTTGATCCGCCTCGTCGTGCCGAAGGAGCCGCCGGTGAGCCTGGTGCAGGCCGTTCTCACCGCGCTGTTCATCGGAGTGGCTTCGGGCGCCATCAGCTCGACCGCCGGGGTGGCGGTCTACCGCGCAAAGAAATGGAAGGCATCTCCGGTCGTCCGCCTCGCGCTCGGTGGGCTGGCGACATTCGTGACCGCGCTGGTGCTCGTGAGGATCGCGGGCCCTTCTTCGGCCTCCGGCCCGGGCGGCGGCGCCATCCGGTGGGCCGAGCGCGTCGACGCGCTCCCGCTGACCCTGCTGGCCGTCTGCCTGTTGCGCGCGGTGGCCACCACGGCCGCGGTCGCGGCAGGTGGCTGCGGCGGCGTCTTCGTGCCGTTCCTCGCCGTCGGCGATCTCGCGGGCCGCGTGTTCGCCCCGAGTCTCGGCGTGGGGAGCGATCTCGCCGGCGCGGCGGGCGCCGCAGGTGGCATCGCGGGCGGTTACCGACTGCCGCTCACCGCCGTCGCGATGGAGCTGGGACTCGGCGGCCCTCCCCGCGCGACGCTGACCTGCCTGGCCACCATCGGCATCGCCTACCTCGCCGGCCTGGGCGCAGAGGCGACGCTCGGCAAGTTGAAGGGGCTCTTTCGTTCTGCGCGGTAGGTCCGAGAGGCGTACGGCCAGAGTTGGCAGAGAGAGACGGGACGGGTCAGAGGAACCCGTACTCGGCGAGCTTGTTGTAGAGCGTGCGCCGGCTGATCTTGAGGCGAGCGGCTGCCTTCGTCTTGTTGCCCTCCTCCTCGAACAGCACCCTGCGGATCATCTCCATCTCGAACCCGTCCACGCTGCCTTTGAGCGTATCCGTTCTGCTCGTACGGGCTGCGGGCGTGGGCGCCAGCTGCCGCTCGACGTCCGCCACGGTGAGCCGATCGGCGTCGGACAGGATCACCATCCGTTCGATGCAATGTTGCAGCTCGCGGACGTTCCCCGGCCAGGGCTGATTCCTCAAAAGAGCGATCGCCTGCGCCGAGATCTCCATCTCGCCTCGCCCGTTGTTCTCGGCCGATTCTGTGCAGAACCGATGCGCCAGCGCCTCGACGTCCTCTGGGCGCTCGCGCAGCGGCGGGATCCAGATCTCGAGCACCTTGAGCCGGAAGAAGAGGTCCTCCCGAAACCTCCCGCGTTCGATCAACTCCTCGAGCGGCTGGTGCGTCGCCGCAATGAACCGGGCCGGCGTTTTCAAGGTCTGGCTACTTCCCAGCCGTTCAAACTCGCGCTCCTGCAACAGGCGCAGGAGCTTGACCTGGACCGGCAGTGAGACGTCGCCGATCTCGTCGAGGAACAGGGTCCCACGTCCGGCGATCTCCACCCGCCCGAACCGCCGCGAGGCGGCGCCATTGAAGGCGCCGCGCTCGTAACCGAAGAGCTCGCTCTCGATCAGCGTCTCCGGGAAAGCAGCGCAGTGGACGCGGACGAAGGGCTCCGCCTGTCGAGGCCCTTTTCGGTGGATCGCCTGGGCCGCCACGTCTTTGCCGGTGCCATTCTCACCGCGCAAGATGACCGTGAAGTTTCCCGCGGCCGCACGACGAATCAGATCCTCGACCTCGCGCATCTTGGGCGAGGCGCTCGCCGTCGGATCGTGCTTGACGTCCAGGGTTGGCCGGTGGGCGTCGTGGCGCGCGACCCCCAGCTGCTTCCGCACGGTGAACAGCACCTCTTCCCGGTCGAACGGCTTGCGTAGAAAATCGGCGGCGCCCTTGATTGAGGCCTCGACGGCCACCTCGAGCGTCGCGTGCGCGGTGAGAAGGATGACGGGAATCTCCGGCCAGCGCTCGACGATCGCTTCCAGGAGCTCGAGACCGCTCGGGCCCGGCATGCGGAGATCGGTGATGACGACGTCCATCGGACGCTCGCGCAAGACGGCGAGGGCACTGTTCGCGTCCGGGACCGAGCGGCAAGCGATCCCGGCCTGCACCAGCAGGGCCTCGATGACTCTCCCGACGTCGGCGTCATCGTCGACGACGAGCACGCTTCCCTGTTGTTCGTTCATGACCGGCCCGATTCCAGCGGGATGAAGATTCGCACCGTCGTCCCCGCCCCTTCCTTGCTGATGAGCGAGATCTCGCCACCGTGCGCCTCCGCCACACGCCGGACGAAAGGGAGCCCCAGGCCGGTGCCGGTCTCCTTGGTGGTGAAGAAGTCGTCGAGCGCGCGCTCTCTCACCCGGGCGCTCATGCCGACGCCGCTGTCTTCGACGGAGACAGTGATCCCTCTCGTCTGGCGCGCGCTGCTCAACGATGTGCGCACCGTGACGCTCGCGTCCCGGGGGTGCGACTCGAAGGCGTTCTGCAGGAGGTTTTCGATCGCGCCGGTCACCAGATCGCGGTCAGCGTGGCAAGGGGGGAGATCCCGGGCCAATTGCGACTTGACGATGATGTGAGACCCGCTCTGCACCCCGCGCAACGCCACCAGGTTCTGAACCAGGTCGTTGACTTGAATTGGTGCCAACGTCGGCTCCATATCGCGCAGGCGTTGGTAGCGGTCGATGGAGGCCTCGAGCCGATCGATCTGCGACACCAGCAGCTCGAGGAACTCCGTCCGATCGTCGATCGATCGACCCTGCGCACGTTCCTCGCGCAAGAACTGGCAGGCACCCTTGAGCGCCGCCAGCGGGTTCTTGAGGTCGTGCGCCATCTGGGCGGCCATCTTGCCCAGCGTGACCAACCGGACCGTGTGGTCTCGCCGCGCGATGATCGCCCCCACCACCAACCGGGACGCCGCCAGCAGCGTCACCGTGACGGTCAAAGTTCCCAGGACCAGCAGAGCCGTGTTGGTTCCTGCCAGGTGGAAGACCGTGAGATAGGCGATCCCGCCCACGCTGGCCAGCACCGTGGCCGAAAGGACGTTCGACGGCGTGAGCGCGCGGTCGAAGAGCCGGAATCGCAGCGCAGCGATCGTCAGAATCGCCGTCCAGGAGAGAATGCCGACGGCACCGAGGCGGGGGACCGGAAAGCCGAGATCGGCCCAGACCTCGGTCGACGCCAGCGGCGAGATGACCATCACCGCCACCAGGAGCAGCCGGGTTCGGCTGCGTTCCTCGCGGGTCCCCACGCGGCGCAGATGGATGAAGAGCAAGGTGAGCGTGAAGACCGCCAGCGGGAGCAGGCCCGCCAGCCAAGCCCAGCTCCAGACCGGAGAGAGCGCGAAGTGCCGCGCGCCGGGCATGAACCAGCCAAGCGCCGCGGAGGTCGCCAGCGCACCCTCGTAAAGATAGAGCCCCAGCACCAACCAACGGAACTCGCGGGACCGACCCATGAACCGCAACAGGAAATCGAACGCCAGGGCGCTCGCGATGGGGGAGGCCACCATGTCGAGCAGGTGCCAGCTCGCGGAGCCGGAGCGGTGATAGGCAAGCTGCGCGAAGTTCCAGATGAAGAAGTCGACGCTCACGAACATCAACGTCGTGGCCAGCGGGCCAACGAGCCCTCGCAACGCGACCAGCGCCGCAACCGCCAGCTCGCCCACGCAGGCGATGAAGTTGATCCAATCCTGCGTGCTCACGGTTTGCCCAGGATACACATGTCGAGGCCCGCCGTATTCGTAACCGCCATCGCAACCCCACTCAGGTCACGGCTGCCCGGGCGGCGAGCTGTTCGTCCCCTGGGTCGCGTGCGGAGGCGATGCGACGTAGAGCCCGATGCCGTCCTCGATGACGAAGGTGAGAGGGGCATAAGTGAACGGCGCCTTCGTGGCGGTGACCGTATGGCTGCCGGATGCCAGATTGCCGAAGAGCACACCGCCGTCCACCGAGGTGCTGCTCAAGGTCGGGTCGGGCGAGACAGACTCATTGAAGTAGACCGGACCGAGCGACGCGGGAAAGCTGACCGCCGGGCTGATCGAGACCAGCGCGCCTGGATCGCCGTGCGGAAGCTCGGGCGAATACATTGACGCCCACGACTTGCCGACCGTCGTGACGAGGACGTTGTTCAGCGTGTAGGGAGCGCCGATGAGACCGCCGATCTGCTGTTCGATCGCTCCTTTGGCCGCCAAGAAGTAGGTCCCGGTCGAGAACTGGACCGCCAGATCGGTGATCCCGGAGTCTCCCACCTGGAAGACCTGCGACTTCGTGGTCTCATATCCGTCGAGCTGGTAGACGAAAGAGAGCGGAAGGTCCCTTCCCCGAAGCTTGATGGCGGTGAAGCCCCACTTGCCGTTGGCGTCCGAGCGGAGGTTGAGAAGACGCGTGAGGGGAAGCTCGGCGATCGAGACGTGCACACCGGCCACGGTGGACTGGAACGGAAACGACACCGGTGGGCTCTGAGACAGATCGAGGCCGAAGTGGAACACCGTGCCGCCGATGGGAACCAGCTCCAGGCGGCAGCCGCAGCTGGCCTGCGCCTGGGGGACGGTCAATTTCCCCTCGTAGACGGCCTGGATGGCATCGTCCGGGGCAGTCGTGGAGGACTCCGGCTCGCCGCAACCCGCGTGCAACAGGAAGACCGTGGCGAGACCGAAGGTGAGTGAAAGCTGCTTTGACATGACGGATCTCCTCGTGAGGGTGCGGGGTTCGCTGTTGCTCGACGATAGCCGTGAGCACGATCCACGCCAGGTCCACGGGAGCCCCTGGCGGGCGGCAGATCCCCAAGAAACCCCACGAAATCCCCGGAGGAGGCCTCGATTTCAATCGCGATCTGTACAGAGCCTTTCACACGGGCGCTCACATCTCTGCGCACCGCGCCGTCGGCCGAACCCGATCGACGCCCGCCAGGGCAACGGCAGAAGCGAATGTCTAGCTTTTGATGTGACGAGCGGCGGTTCAGACTGCGTACCCTTCCCGCTCCCCCGCCTGCCGTAGCACCTGCCGCCGAATTGCCTTCGAACTTGTCGTCCTTGCACACCACCGACTCCACCGACGGCGTCGATCCCGTCGCTGAAGGTCTCCCCGCGGGTGAATATGCCGCACGCGCGGCGGAGCATGACGCGGTGCCGCTGCGCCCGTGGCAGTGCGACGCGCTGGCCCAGTTCGAGGCCAGCGGCTCGCCGAATTTTCTGGCGGTGGCGACCCCCGGCGCCGGCAAGACCACCTTCGCGCTCACTGCCGGCCGGCGCGCGCTGGTGTCGAAGGCGATTCGCCGGATGGTGGTGGTGGTCCCCACCCAGCACCTCAAGTACCAGTGGGCCCAGGCCGCCGAACGCCTCGACATCCACCTCGATCCAGAGTGGAGCGTCGCCTATGGCGGCCTGCCGTCCGACGCGCACGGCGTGGTGGTCACCTATCAGCAGGTCGCGGCGGGGCCGGCGCCGTTCCGGCCGATGGTCCGACAGGCGCTGGTGGTGCTGGACGAGATCCACCACGCGGGCGACAGCCGGTCGTGGGGCGACGCGATCCGGCAGGCGTTCGATCCGGCCTGGCGGCGGCTCAGCCTGTCGGGCACGCCGTTTCGCTCGGACCAGCGGTCGATCCCCTTCATCAACTACGTCGGTGAGCTGGCGCAGCCCGACTTCGAATACGGATACGGCGACGCGCTCCTGGACCGTCAGGTCGTGCGGCCCGTCTATTTTCCGCGAATCAACGGCCGGATGGAGTGGACCGCGCCCGACGGCGTCTCTTACGAGGCGACCTTCGACGATCGGCTCGCGCGAGAATTGGCCAGCCAGCGGCTGCGCACCGCCCTCGACGTCGCCGGCGACTGGATGCCCAGCGTGCTCGCGCAAGCCCACGCGCAGCTGATGCACCTCCGGGAGAAGGATCCCAAGGCGGCGGGCCTGGCCATCACGATCGATCAAGAGCACGCCAAGGCGATCGCCACGATCATGGAGGAGCGGCTGGGCGTTTCGCCGACGGTCACCACCTTCGACGATCCCGCCGCCTCCGAGAAGATCAGCCGGTTCGCCGACGGCATCGCCCCCTGGATCGTCGCGGTGCGGATGGTCTCGGAGGGGGTCGACATCCCGCGGCTCCGCGTGGGGGTCTACGCCACCAACACGGTGACCGAGCTGTTCTTTCGGCAGGCGGTCGGACGTCTGGTCCGCTGGAACGCGCGCCTCGCGAAGCAGGCCGCGTACATGTTCATCCCCGACGACGTCCGGCTGCGGAAGTTCGGCGCCGGCATCGCCGAGCAGCGCCGCCACTCGCTGCGCAAAGAATCGCGCTCAGACGACAGATACGAAGGGGACCGCGACGGCCAGCCTCCCGCCAAGAAGACCGAGACCGAGCGGGACCTGGCGGAGCAACTTTCGTTGTTCGCGCCGATCTCGGCCACGCCGCTCGACGAGCATGGCCGGCCGCTCGAGACACCGCGGATCTATCAGACAGACGGCGACGGCAGCGGCGACGGCGACCTCGACCCGAACGGCGAGATCCCCGACTTCGTCGGCGCGGAGAAGCTCATCAGCGCGCCGCGGACCACGATGCTGCGTCCGTCTCCCGCTCTCGGCCGCGTCCCCCCACCCGTCGCCGATCCCGTCCCCGTCTCGCCCGCCAAGAGCGGTGCCCTGGCGCGCCGCCGTCAGCTGCGCGAGCAGAACAGCGAGGCGGTCATCGATCTCGTCCACCAGACCGGCCGCACCCACGCCGACGTCAACGCGGCGCTCAACCGAAAGGTCGGGATCAAGCGCATCGGCATGGCCACCGTGCGCCAGCTCGAGCAGCGCCTGGCCGCCGCCAAGGCCATGTCGAAACGCCGTTAGCTTAGGCTAAGCTTGGGCTACTGCCGCTTCGTCTTGTTGGCGAGGGCGGCGGCGAATGGGTTGTTGAAGGGGGCTGGCGCTTTTGGCGCAGCGGCCGGCGCGGGGCGAGGCGCGCGATCGCTCGTGCGGGGTCGCTCGTCGCCCGGCGCCCGCGGCGCGGCGGATGGCGCCCGCTCGGCTTTCATCGTGAGCGCGATCTGCTTCTTGTCCAGCTTCACCTCGAGCACGCGCACGGTGACGCGATCGCCGGCGCTGACCACCTCGCGCGGATCCTTGACGAACTTGTCGGCGAGCTGAGAGATGTGGACCAGGCCGTCCTGGTGCACGCCGATGTCTACGAAGGCGCCGAAGTTGGTGACGTTGGTGACGATCCCGGGGCAGACCATCTCGGGCTGCAGATCCCGGAGCTCGTGGATGTCGGCGCGGAACGAGAACGGCACGAAGCCGTCGCGCGGATCGCGCCCCGGCTTCTCCAGCTCGCGGATCAGATCGTCGTAGGTGAAGGCGCCGACCTCCTCCTTGAACCCGCGGGCCTGCTTCACCAGCTTGACGCCCGATCCCAGCAGCGCGGCGGTGTTGACCCCCAGCTCCGACGCCAGCTTGTCGAGCGCGGCGTAGCGCTCGGGGTGGACACCGGTGTTGTCGAGCGGGTGGGCCGCGTCGGGCACGCGCAGGAACCCTGCCGCCTGCTCGTAGACCTTCTTCGAGAACCGCGGGACCTCCAGGAGTCCGTCGCGCGATCTGAACAGCCCCGCCTTGGCCCGATGCTCGACGATGGCGCGCGCCAGGCCGGGGCCGATGCCCGAGACGTGCGCCAGCAGGTGGTACGAGGCGGTGTTCACGTTGACGCCTACCTGGTTCACGCAGGAATCGACCACCGCCTCGAGGCTGCGCCGCAGGCCGGTCTCGGAGATGTCGTGCTGGTACTGCCCGACGCCGATGCTCTTCGGATCAATCTTCACCAGCTCGGCCAGCGGGTCCTGCAGCCGGCGGGCGATCGAGATGGCGCCGCGAATGGTGACGTCCAGCTCGGGGAACTCCTCGCGCGCGGCGTCGCTGGCGCTGTAGACGCTGGCCCCCGCCTCGCTGACCATGACCACGGGAACATCGAGGGCGAAGTGGCGCAGCGCCTCGCGCACGAAGGTCTCGGTCTCGCGCCCGGCCGTGCCGTTGCCGACGGCGACGGCGGAGATGCCCCCCTTCTTCACCAGGTCGGCCAGAATTGGCGCGGCGGCGGCCTTGCCCGCGGGCGTCTCCAGGTGCATCAGCCCCGACCCGAGGTAGCGGCCGGTGGTGTCGATCACCGCCAGCTTGCAGCCGGTGCGCAGCCCCGGATCGACGCCGAGCACCGGCTTCGGTCCAAACGGCGCCGCCAGCAACAGCTTGCGGACATTCTCGGCGAACACCGTGATGGCGGCCGCGTCAGCCACCTCGCGCAACGCCTTGTGCACCTCGGTGTCGATCGACATCGCCACGTGAACGCGCAGCGCCAGCCGCGCCGCGCGCTTGAGCAGCGGCGCGCCCAGGAATCCCGCCCTCGCCGACGGGCAGGCGGCGGCCTCGAACGCCGCGAGCAGCTCGTCCATCAGCGGATCGGTGGTGCCGTCGTCGCCGAGGCGCCCGCCCAGCGTCAACACCAGCTCCTCCTCCATCCACCCGCGCCGCATCGCCAGGTAGCGGTGCGAGCTGGCGGGCTTGAGCAGCTCTTTCACCGGCTCCTGATAGGCGAAGTAGTTCTCGAACCGGCTGGGGGTCTTGGCCTTGTCGCCTTTGCGCGTGCGCGCGCAGCCGCGCTCGAAGTAGGCACTGCGCACCTGCTGGCGGAGCCCCGCGTCCTCCGACAGCCGCTCCACCACGATGTCGGACGCGCCCGCCACCGCCGCCGCGGCGTCGGCCACTCCCTTGTCCGCGTCGACGAACGCAGCTGCGCGCGCTTCGGGGGTCTGACCGGCGGCGTCCGCCCCATGTCCGCAGTCCCAGAGCCATTCGGCCAGCGGCCCCAGGCCCGCCTCCCGCGCCGTCTCCGCCTTGGTCTTTCGTTTCAGTTTGTAGGGAAGGTAGAGGTCCTCGAGCGCGACCGAATCGAACGTGCCCCGGATGCGCGCCTCCAGCTCGGGCGTCAGCTTCCCCTGGCGACCGATCTCCTCGACGATGAAGGCCTGCCGCTTGACCAGCTCGTCCCAGCGCTCCTTCGTGTCGAGCACCTGGCGAATCGCGACTTCGTCCAGGTTTCCCGTCTGCTCCTTGCGGTAGCGGGCGATGAACGGCACCGTCGCGCCCCCCTCCGCGAGGGCCAGGATGGCCTGCACGCCGGCCTGCGCGCCGGCCTGCGCGAACTTCGGGTGTTGCTGGGCCAACCAGAGAGGGAACGTCAGTGACATGCGAGCCAGAGGCTAGCCATCTGGGACGCCGTGAGAAGCTTGAATATTTCGAAACGCGAGTAAGCTGCGTCGCGAACCCCCGATGCTGGAGTCCGCCGAGACCTTCCGCGAGATTCTTTGCTGCCCGGCCTGCAAGGGCGATCTCCTGCCCGAGGTCGGCGGCGCTCTGCAATGCGGCGATGTCCGGTGTGGAAGATCGTTCCCCGTCGTCGCCGGCCGTCCGGTCCTCATCGACGAGGAGCGGTCGGTCTTTCACCACCGCGACTACCAGAGCGATCCGGCGGTGCCTCGGCAAGGCGCTGAACGCGGGAGCGCGACGTCTGGCGAGGGGACCGGCGGGAAGGCCCGTCTTTGGCTGAGCCGGATTCCTTCTCCATCGGTGAATCTGTCGGCGGTGCGGTGCTTCCAGCGCATGAAGCGTCTGCTGCTCGAACGAACCGCGACCCCGGTGGTGCTGCTGGTGGGCGGCGGCATCCGGGGCAAGGGGATGAGCGAGCTCACCGGTGAGCCGGCGATCCGTCTCATCAACGTCGACCCTTCGCCCAACTCGACCGCAGCGGTCTTCTGCGACGCACACGATCTCCCCTTTCGCGACGGCAGCGTCGACGCCGTGGTGGCGCAGGCGGTGCTCGAGCACGTGGCGGATCCCTGGCGCTGCGCCGAGGAGATTCACCGCGTCCTGAAACCGAACGGGATCGTCTACGCCGAGACGCCGTTCATGCAGCAGGTTCACCTGCAGGGCTTCGACTTCACCCGCTTCAGCCACATGGGGCACCGCCGTCTGTTCCGGCGCTTCGCCGAGCTCGAGAGCGGTGCGGTGGCGGGGCCGGGAACCTCGCTCTCCTGGGCCTGGCGCTACTTCCTGGCCTCCTGGACCCGCTCCCCCCGGCTCGCCAAAGCGCTGGCGCTTTTCGGGCGGATCACGGCGTTCGTCTTCGAGCTGACCGACCACATCGCCGGGCAGCGCCCGGGCGCGCTCGACGGGGCGTCGTGCATCTTTTTCCTCGGCACCAAGTCGGACGCGGTCGTCTCCGACGGCGCGCTGATCGCCGCCTACCGCGGAACTCAGCGGTAGCAGAGCGGCGGGCTATCGATCGGCCTTCATCGGGCGAGCGTTTCGATCAGGGTCTTGTAACGATCGGCCACCACCGACAGCGAATACGCTTCCTCGACCCGTGCCCGGGCGCGAGCGCCCATCTCCTGTCGCAGCGCCGGGTCTTCAATGAGCAAGGTCACCGCCTCCTCCCAGGCGTCGTCGCTCGCGGGCAAGAACCCGTCGAGGCGGTCGGTGACGACCTCCGCATTCGCGCCGACCGGAGAGGCGACGCCGGGACGGCCGAGCGCCATGTACTGGAGCAGCTTGAAGGCACATTTGCCGCGCTCATACGGCCCGTCGGGGAGCGGCATGACGCCGATGTCGAGCCGCGCGAGATCCTCGACCTCGCTTTCGGGACGCCAGCGGACGAACTCCGCGTTCAGCGCCGCCAGAGCGCGCGGCGGCGGCTGGTCCGAGATGACGACGAAGCGCGCGCCGGTCTGTTTGAGAGCGCGCGCGATGCCCGCCGCCCCATGCGCAAGCTGCGGGTAGTTGCCGGAGAGTCCTGTCCAGCCGACCACCACCTCGCGTCCGCGCCCGGCGCGTGGCGGGGTGGCGGCGAAGCGCTCGGTGTCGACGGCCGTCGGGATGATCACCGTCTTGTCGGGCGCTGCGGCAGCAGCCGCCAGGTGTCGATTGCCGGCCACCACCCGATCGACCAGCGCGACCAGACGCCGGAACTTGCCGGCCGCACCCCACCGCCGCTCGAAGATGGCGTCGTCGAAGTCGAAGATCGTCTTGCGACCGCGCGCCGCCCAGCGCTCGAGCGCGACGATCGGGAGCTCGGTCATCGGCCGCTGGAAAACGACGACGTCATCCTGCCGGAGATCGCGGAGCTGCCCGAGACGCGCCAGCGCCGCGAACGGCACATAGAACCAGCGCGGCCGATTGAGTGGCCAGGGAAGCCGCGTGTCCCCGTAGACGCTCGGGCGCGCGGTCCGCAGATCGCAAGCGACGCCGCGGGCCGAAAGAGCGCGCGCCAAAGCGAACCCGCGCGCGCGTGAGGCCGGGACGCGCTCCCCTTGTAAGAAGAAGACCGCCCTCATCGGAAGCTCCGACCGCGCTCGATTCGGGCGAGGACTCTCACGCGGCGAGGCGAATGCTAGCACGGCCTCGCCCCCCGCCACGGGGAGCGCTTGGGGGCGGAAGATGGTATTTCCGTCCCACGCGACCGATGGCATCCGCCGGCACCAGCGACAGCGAAAAACCCGACCGCGAGAAGCAGCAGGACATCGCGCACGCGGCCCGCAGCGGCGGGATGCAGGTGCTCACCGTCGCGGCTCAGGCGCTGCTGTCGGTCACCCACGTGCTGCTGGCGCGGTTTTTCGGACGGGCCGTATTCGGCAGCTACCAGGCCTGCCTGGCGATCCTGGAGCTGGTGACCCGCGGCGGGACCGGCGGGACCGGCGGCGCGATGCTCCGCTACGTCGCGGCCCACCGGGCGCGCGGCGAGGAGGAGAACGTCCGCAGCGCCATCGGCACCGGGCTCTGGCTCTGCCTGCTGCTTTCGTCCACGGCGGCGGCGATCCTGATCGCCGTGGCGGGGCCACTTGCGCGCCTCATGCGCGAGCCGGCGCTGGAGACGGCGCTGCGGATCATGGCGCCGGCGGCGATCGTGGCGGGATGCACGCTGGTCCTGGTCCAGGCCAGCCTGGCGGCGAAGGTGACGCGCGCCAACTTTTACGTCCGGGGGATCGGTGAGCCGCTCTCGCTGTTGCTGGCCGGGCTGTCGGCGGCGCTGCTCGGCCGCTCGCTGTCGACGCTGGCAGTCGCGCACGTCGTCGCCGCGACGGCGACGCTGCTGCTGGCGATCTTCGCGGTGGGTCGCGTGTTCGGACGCGGGGAGCTCCGGCGGGCGATGGGGGCCCGGTGGCTGCCGGGGTTCGTCCCCTTCTCGCTCCCACTCGCGGCGGGAGACCTGCTGAATGCCGTCCTCCAGCGGGCGGACATCATCCTCGTCACGATGTTCGTGGGGACCAGCGCCGCGGGCGTCTACGCGGCCGCGGAGTTCATCACCCGGGTCATCGCCAGCGCCCGGTCGGTCTTCGACAGCGTGGCAGCGCCCGTCTTCTCCGAGGCGGTGACTCTCGGCCAACACGAGCGGCTCAAGCAAAACCTGGTGATGATGAACCGCTGGGTCTTCACCGTCGCCACGCCGATCGCCCTGACGGTGATCGTGCTCCGGCGCGATCTGCTGGCGCTCTACGGCTCCGCTTTTCAGGAGGGGGCGAGCGCCCTCGTCGTCCTGGCGCTCAGCCACTGGGTCAACGTCTCCTTCGGTCTGTCGGGGTGGATCATGATCGGCGGTGGACGATCGCGTCTGCTTTTGCAGAACAACGTCGTGGTCGCCGTGGTCAACATCGTGCTTGGCGTGACGCTCATCCCTCGCATCGGGCTGATCGGGGCCGCGTTCGCGGCGCTGGGGAGCGTCATGCTGCTTCACCTGCTGGTCTTGATCGAAGTCCGGGTGGGGTTCGGCGTTTACCCATTCGACAGAACGGTCCTCAAGCCACTGGCCGCCGCCGCTGCCACCTTGGCCCTGGAGCTGGCGCTCGACAGCCATATCGCCCCGGCTGCCTTGCGCATCCCGCTGGTGATCGTGGGCGGCCTCTGCTGCTACCTGACGGCGTTGGGGCTGCTGGGCCTCGCGCCTGAGGAGCAGCGGCTGGTCGCTGGCGCGCGCGCACGGCTCCGCACCTCGGGCGCGAAGCGGAGCTCCCCATGACCGAGGCCCCCGAGCTCCTGCCCGCCGGCACCGTCCTCGACGGCGCGTACCGCCTCACGCGGCTGCTGGGCCAAGGGGGAATGGGGGCGGTCTACGAAGGCCACCACACCGGGGCCGGCAAGCGGGTGGCAGTGAAGGTCATGCACCGCGAGCTCACCGCCTATCCTGAGCTGCTGGCGCGTTTCCGGCGCGAGGCGAAGGTGACCGGCGAGCTGGCCCACCCGCACGTGGTCAGCGTTTTCGGCTTCGGAACCGCCCCCTCGGGCCAACCGTACCTGGTGATGGAGTTCCTGGAGGGCGAGGATCTGCAGACGCGGCTCGAGCGCGTTGGGCCTCTCCCGCTGGCGACGGTCGTGCAGATCGTCAACCAGGTGGCGTCGGCCCTGGCAGGGGCCCACGCCGCGGGCGTCGTACATCGCGATCTGAAGCCGGACAACGTGTTCCTGGTGAGCGTCCCCGACGGTGGCGTGTTCACGAAGGTCGTCGACTTCGGCCTCTCGAAGGTGTTGAAGACGTCGGCCACGAAGCTCACCGTCGCCCGGGCGGTGTTCGGCACCCCCGAGTTCATGGCGCCCGAGCAGGCCGAGGGGCGCCAGGACGCCATCGATCACCGCAGTGACCAATGGTCGCTGGCTTGCCTGGCCTGGTTCGCGTCGACGGCCTGCCTGCCCTTCACCGGCCTGGACGTTGACGCCACGCTGAATCAAGTGATCTCCGCAGTTCCCACGCCCCCTGGTGCCGGCGCCCCGCGCATCCCGGCGGAGGTCGACAAAGTGCTGCGGCGGGCGCTGTCCAGGCACCGCTCCGAGCGGTTTCCGACGATCAGAGCTTTCGCCCGCGCGTTCGAGGCCGCGGCGTCGCCAGCTCGCGACGATGTTGCCCCGACCTCCAGCACGCCGACTCCGCCTCGTTCCGTGGCCGCCCAGGCGCCAGAGCGTCCCGCCCCTGACGGAACCTTCGGAACCTTCCGAACCTTCCGAGCCTTCCGAAACTGGCTCGCGCTCACCGCCGCGCTGGCGATCCTGAGCGGCGCCGTCTGGCTGTTCCGAGGCGAACCGCCGATCTCGACCTGGCTCCAGCGCGCGCGCGGCGCCCTTCAGCTCCGCTAGCTCAGACCGGGACCCGCGCCGAATCGGATAGCTCGGCCGGCGCCGGCGGGACGACGCCCGTCGCCGCCGAGCCGACGAGGACGTCCGCGACGACGACGCGATCGCGCCCCTCCGTCTTGGCGCGATAAAGCGCGTCGTCCGCCGCCTTGAGGATGGCGTCGGCGTTGGTCCCATTGACGGTGTAGGCCGCGACGCCCACCGAGATGGTCACCGACGGAAGGACGATGGCTCCGTCACGGATTTCGAGATCGCGAATGCCCTGTCGAAGCTTTTCGCTGCTCCTTGATCCGAAGGTTCGTCAGCGTGAGGCTGATTCGCTGGGCGACCGCGGTGGCGAGCTGTTCCTTGGTCTTCACGCCCGGCAGGTCCAGCTGGCCGACCGAAAAGCTCAAGGAGAGGATTCCGTATGACCTTCCGTTCGTCACCATAGGGAAACAAATAGAGGCGCCCCCGACACCCGCCAGGTGAGCGCTACGTAGCCCATCTCCTCCAACGTCATGCAAAGGTCCCGGGCGACGATGCGTTCGTCCTCGACGATCAGGATCGTTCGAGCTTCGGCGTCGGGAG
>Ga0209890_10000009_pt1 | contig 88912 bp, 75 predicted proteins | sample OrgsoiDNA2013049_FD_185799 | JGI IMG/M metagenome (GOLD analysis project Ga0209890, IMG submission 185799) | Permafrost soil microbial communities from the Arctic, to analyse light accelerated degradation of dissolved organic matter (DOM) -... | ecosystem: Environmental > Terrestrial > Soil >... | reverse complement strand
CGACCCCGCGTTCGGATTGTTCGTCGTCGGCGGACCCCACGAGAACCGCAGCGGCGCCCGGAAGTACCCCGTCACGTCGAACTTCCACTCGCCCGTCACCGGTTCCGCGACGGCCGCCGGCGCGTCGGAGGTCGTCGTCACCAGGCCGCCAACCTGCGGCGCATCCGGGTTCAGCCCCAGCGCCGGTGCGCTCCCGCCCTTCTTCTTCGGCGCGGGCGCCGGAGCCGCGGCGGGGGCCGCTGGAGTCACCTCGGGGGCCGGAGCCGCAGCGGCAGCGGGCGCCGCCTCCTCGGCGAAGGCGGGCGACGAAAGAGCCGGAATCGCCAGCGCGAGACCCGTCAGAACGAAAGACCGCCTGATCGGCCCATTCCACGTCGCCATGTTTCTCATCGTCCGTGAGCCCAGCAACGGTCGAGCCAACCTGGCGCCTGCCGAAATAGGCCTCCGCCGCGTTCCACCCCCCACCACGGACGTCCGTCGGACGTCCGCCGGACGTCCGCGCCGCGAAAAGCCAGAAGCAAAACCACCGGATCGCGGTGGCACCAAGGTTGCTCGAGACCAGGCGCGATCGAACGAATCGTCACGACCAGACAGACAGGAGCCAACGATGCGACGAACAGGCCCATTTAACGGAAGCACGACTCTCGCGGTGGTCCTCACTGTGGTTGCCCTCGCCGGCTGCGCCAGCGTTTCGGGCGAAGCGCGCCAGGCCGAGGTCTCGCCGATCGTTCCGCCGACGACGCCACCCGCGCCCGACGGCGTGAACCCCTTTGCCGGCGCGCGGCTCTACGTCAACCCCGACTACGTCAAGACGGTCCAGGGGCTGGAAGCGGCGCATGCGAACGAGGCTGCGCTCTTGAAGCGGATGGAATCGCTGCCGACCGCCATCTGGTTGTCGTGGATCGCCGACACCAAGGACGTGCCGCGCTATCTCGACGATGCGCTCCAGCAGCAGAAGAGGGCTGGGCAGCCGGTCGTCCCGCTGTTCGTCGTCTACGACCTTCCGGGGCGCGACTGCGCGGCCGAGTCGTCGGCCGGCGAGCTCGACGCAGACGCTGCCGGTGAGGCCAGCTACCAGCACGCGTACATCGACGTCATCGCGGCGGCGTTCCGCGCGCATCCTGATCAACGGATCGCGGTGGTCCTCGAGCCCGATTCGCTGTCGAACCTGGTAACCAACCTCGATCGGCCGAGGTGCAAGACCGCCGAAGGCATTTACAAACGCGGGATCGCCTATGCCATCAGCAAGCTCTCGCTCCCGAATGTGTTCCTCTACCTCGAGGCGGCGCACGCCGGCTGGCTGGGCTTTCCGAAGAACATCGACCGGGCGGCGGCGCTCTACGGGAACGTGCTGACGATGGCCGGCGGCCCCAATCGCGTGCGCGGCTTCGCGCTCAACGTCTCGAACTACGATCCCGTGGTCGATCCCGCGAAGACGCCGCGCGACCGGACCTCCGCCGCCAGCGACGAGACGGCCTACGCCGCCGATCTGACCAAGGCGCTCGCCAAGGTCGGCGTCACCGGCAAGGGATTCGTCATCGACACCGGCCGCGACGGGCGCGCCTACGTCCGATCGATCGCCTCCAGCTGGTGCAACGTCAAGGGGGCCGGTCTCGGGGAGCGGCCACGCGCCGCGCCGTCGCCGCTCATCGACGCTTACCTCTACGTGAAGGTCCCGGGCGAGTCCGACGGGACCTCTGACCCAAACGCCCCCCGCTTCGATCAGACCTGCGCGTCGGACGACGCCACCCCAGGGGCGCCACAAGCGGGGAAGATGTTCGACACGTACCTCATCGACCTCCTCAAGAACGCCAACCCGCCGCTTTGACGGCCCGTGACGCGCGCCGGGGAGAACACGTATGATTGCCGGGCATGACCGATGGTCGCTAGGCGCAGGGGGCTGACAAGCGCGGCGCTGCTCGCGGCGCTGGTGGCGCTCGGTTCGGCGCGGATCGGGCACGCCGACGATCCGCGGGGCGAGGCGCGCGCCCACTACGCCAAGGGGCTGGAGCTCGCCGGCCAGAACGGTTACGAGGGGGCGCTGCGGGAGTTCAACGCCGCCTACGCCATCAGCCCGCAGTTCGCCGTCCTCTTCAACATCGGCCAGGCGCACATCGCGCTCGGCCACACCGCCGAGGCGATCGAGGCGCTCACCCATTATCTGAGCGACGGCGGCGATCGGATTTCGCCCACCCGCCGCACGCAGGTGGAGCGACAGATCGCCGGGCTGCGATCCACGCTGCCGAATCCGGAGGTCCCATCCGAGGCCCAGGCCGCGCGGGCGACCGCGGTGGCCGCGGGCGCGGCGGCCGACGAGGCGATCGAGGCGGCGTCCGAAGGCCCGCGCGCCACCACGGCCCGCCCGGGAACCCTGACCGTCCGCTGCCCGGAGCCCGGCCTCAAGCTGATGCTCGACGGCAAGCGGGTCGATCTGGCTGCGTCGACCCGCGGCATCGGTTTGTCGGGCGGGGTTCACCACCTGGTTCTGTCCGCCCCCGGACGGCGTTCCGCCGAGGAGACGCTCGAGATCGCGGCGGGGAGCGCGGCGCTGGTGATCTGCGAGAGTCTCCCGGCGGCCGCCGCCCCACCCGCCAACGTGCCGTTGCAGCCGATCGGCGCGCCCGTGTTCACGGCCGTCACCACCAGTCCCGAGACGCCCACGATCCACGGGAAGACCGTGGCCTATCTCCTCGGCGGCCTCGGCCTGGCCCTCGGTGGGACCGCCATCGGCGTCTATTTCTGGAACCGGTCGCTGTACAACGACGCCCAGTCCGAGCAGTCGTATCTCAAGTTGCACCCGTATGATTTCGAGGTCGAGACGAAGTACAACGCCGACATCGATTCCCTCCGCAGCAACAGCATTCTCACTGTCGGGCTCGCGGTGACGAGCATCGGACTGTTCGCGGGGGGCGCCTATCTCTATTTCTACGAACGAAGCCGCGACGCCAAGACGGGACAGGCCGACACATCACGGAGCTGGGCGTCGGTCACGCCGGGTGGCGTCTTCTGGAACGGGGTTTGGTAGCGAACATGCCTCGCGCCGTTTCTTTTCCGATCCGATTCGCCCCTGTGTTGTCCGTCCTGATCGTACCGGCCTGCTTCAGTCTTCCGAAGGTAGACGTCGTCCGAGTGGTCGACAACTTCGCCGACGACGCAGGCCTAGAACCGATCTGGGATGCTTTCGATTTGTGGACATGCGGCGCGTACCTCGGCCGCGATCATGTGAGCGACGCCGGACAGGATGGTGGACTCATCGGCGATGTCGACGCTGGCCAGGCCGTCAACTGCTCCTTGGAAATTGGGCCCCCCAACCCGAACCAAATGCCACCGCCAGCCCCCGGAACAGTACCGCACGCGCTGGTCGCGAGCTTCAACCTCACGGCGCCCTACGACGTGGACGTCGCAACCCCGACCAAATCGGTACCGACTGACGGCGGTGCCGTCCAGATGCCGGTGAACCTCACGGCCTTCAGCCAACTTCTGTTCGACGCCAAGCTCAGCTCCACCCCCCCGGGGACTGCCCCGCTACCAATAGGCACGCTGCTCCAGGTCGAGCTCCGCTGCTCCTCCACGGACAAAGAACATCCGCTCGTGGACAACAACATCTCGCTCATGCCCGAGGCCATGCCTTGGAAGCAGCTCGCTCTCCCGTTCATCGATTTCACGGGAACGTCCAACCGTCAGAACTGCCTCGCCAACATCGACGGCATTGGCTTCGTCGTCCTGTTGGGCTCCAACGCTCAGGCCGGCACCCATGTCGCCGGCACGTTGCAACTCGGCAACATCGTGCTCAAGTAGAGCGACAGTCTATTCGTACGGGTTCTGCCGGTCGAAGGTGACGGGACCGACGAGAGGCTTGGCGACGGGTGCTGCCGGAGTGGTCGAAGGAGCGGCCGAGACGGGCGCTGGCCGCGCGGCGTGTCGCCGCACCGGAGGAGCCACCGGGGATCCGCCCGCGCCCGCGAGCGGGAGAGCCGGCGGCGGGGCGGCCGGACTGGACGCCACGTTCGAAGTCAGCGCCTGGCGCGCCGGCGCGGTAGGTCGTTCGCCAGGCGCGAGTGAAGGCTTCGCGGCCGCCGGAACGTCCGGTTCGCTCGAGGCGGCGATCTGCTTCGGACGGCCGACGCGCATCACCACGAGCACCGCGATGATCGCGACCGCCGAGGCACCGACGATTGCCCCGAAACGGCTCCGCAGCAAGTGCCGACGCGCCCGGTCCGTCGATTCCGCGCCGCCCGCGGTCCGGCCCGCAGCGACGACCGGCGACGGGTGCCCCGAATCGAGGCGCGGGGCGGCCGAGTCGTCGAGCTTGGGGGGCGGCCAGACCTCGCGTTTGGCGAACGGCGTGAGCGCCTCCACCAGCGCCCCCGCCGATGCGGGCCGCGCCGCCGGATCGGCGGCCAGCGCACCGGCGACGATCGCCAAAAAACCGACCGGCAGCTCGGGCGCGACCGACTCCAGCGGCACCGCGGGCTGCGTCGCGATGTGGTGGAGGATCGCGTTGTGCGACTCGCCGGGGTGGGGCTTTCGCCCGGAGCAGAGCTCGTAGAGGATCGCCCCCAACGCGTAGACGTCGGAGCGCTGGTCGACGACCTTGTCGCCGCGGGCCTGCTCCGGCGACATGTAGGCGACGGTCCCGACCACCGCGCCGGTGCGCGTCGCCGCGTTCAGCTCGTCCATCGCCTGCAGCTTGGCCACCCCGAAGTCGAGCACCTTGAGGAGATCGGTCCCGTCCTGCCGCCGGCAGACGAACAGGTTCTGCGGCTTGAGGTCGCGGTGGATGATCCCCGCAGCATGCGCGACCTGCATCCCGCGGCCGGCCTGCGATACCAGATCGGCGGCGCGCCCGACCGGCAGTGGACCCTCGCGCCCCAGCAGGGAGGTCAGGCTCTCGCCGACCAGGTACTCCATCACGATGTAAGGGGCGCCGTCCTCGGCGATGCCGAAGTCGACCGCGGCCGCCACGTGCTCGCTCTCCAGGGCGCCCGCCGCCTCCGCCTCGCGTTGAAACCGCATGAGGATGTCCCGCCGCTCGGCGAGATCGCGACGCATGAACTTCACCGCGAAGCGGCGCCGCACGACCGTGTGCTGCGCCTCGTAGACGACGCCCATCCCCCCTTCCGCCAGCAGCCGGACAATCCGGTACTTGGCCCCGACGAGCTCTCCCACCCGCGCGACCGCGACCCCGCCGCTGGTCATCCCCGCTCCTCCGGCTTGCGGAGCGCCTCCAGGTCGACGGCCTGCCCCTCCATCAAGCGGTAAGCGCGCTGGCGGCTGATTCCCAGCATCGCGGCGGCGCGCGCCACGTTGCCCCCCGAGGCGCGCAGGGCGACGACGAGCGCCGGCAGCTCGACCGGCTCGGACGAGCCGCTCGGCACGGGAGGCTCGGGACCGGATGACTTGGCCGCCACCTCGGGCAGCAACGATGCGCTCGAGCTGCCGGAGCTGCCGGCTATCCCGGCGATCCGCTCGGGCAGATGCTGCGCCCTCAGAGTGACGTCGGTGCCGTGCAGGGTCACCAGGCGCTTCGCCAGCAGCACCAGCTCACGCACGTTGAACGGCCAGTCGTGCATACAGAGTCGCTCCGCGAAATCGCTCTCCATCGAGGGGACGCGCCCCTGCCCGATCTCCTCCAGCAGGCGCGAGAACAGCGGCAGAACGTCCTCGCGGCGCCTGCGCAGCGGGGGGAGGCGGACCGTCAGGCCATCAAGGCGCGCCAGCAGATCGGCCCGAAAGCGCCCCGCCCGTACCGCCTCGATGAGCGGCTGCTGGCCGGCGACCACCACGCGCACGTCGATCGGGACCGGGTGAATCTCGCCGAGCGGCTGGACCTCGCGCTCCTCTAGGACGCGCAGCAGCTTGGCCTGCAGCCCGAGCGGCAGGTCCGAGACCTCGTCGAGCAGCAACGTTCCGCCCTGGGCGCCGCGAAAGAAGCCGGCGCTGGCCCGATCCGCGCCCGTGAAAGCACCCCGGCGATAACCGAACAGCTCCCCCTCGGCCAGCCCCTCGGGGAGCGCCGCGCAGTTGACGGCGGAGAGCGGCCCCGACCGGCCGCTCCAGCGGTGGAGCGCCCGGGTCGCCAGCTCCTTGCCAGTCCCGGTCTCCCCCTCGAGAACGATCGGCAGATCACTCGCCGCCGCGGTCCGCAGCGGCGCCAGCGCCGCTTGCAGCGTGGCGCCGCCCCAGAGGCCGGGCGCGATCTGCGTGAACTCGCCCGCGCTGGCCGCCACCACGCCCACCCAGCCGCCGAGACGAACGACGTCGCCCAGGCCGAGCGGCGACTCGGAGACCGGGCGGCCGTTCACGCGGACACCGTTGCGGCTGCCGAGGTCGGCGATGCGCACGCCCGACTGGGGATCGATGTGTAGGATCGCGTGCCGCCGAGAGACGTCGTTGCCCGTCAGGCGGACGGACGACGTCTCGTCCCGTCCGATCGTCACCTCACGCTTGTGCTCACCGTGCAACGCCACCGGCGCGCTCGGCTGCGGAAATAGCCAGAGCAACGCGGCTTCCTTGGAGTCGACACTCGCGGCGGAGGCCGCCTCGGTAACCGTCGTGTTACCCCCGACCGAGCTCATTGGTGGCCGATCCATTGATAACACGGCCCGGCCCCCAGACGGCGAAAGAGCGTGAAAGCGCCCGAAATCGCGCGGAAAGCCGGCCTGGGACCGTCAGGGGGCGCGGCGGAAGGTAAACGGCCGCTCGACGTGGATCGCGCCACCGCGCGGGCGGTCGAACGTCCAGCGGCCCATCGCCGACTTCACACAGTCCATGAGGTTCAGGTCGACCTGCGTCGTCGCCACCACCTCCGTCGAGCTGGTCAGGCCTGAGGGCTCGATGGTCCAGCGCAGGAGCAGCTCGTCGGCGACCACCTTCGACAGGGCGACCCGTTTGACGCGCGCGACGTCGACTCTGCAGTTCTCCACCGTTTCGAAGTTCGCCTCGATCTCCTGCGCCAGCCTGACCGGATCGATGGTCCCTTCGGGCGGGCGGGGTGGCGGCGCGTCCGCGATGTCGGCCGCCACCGGCTTGATCGACTTCTCGCTGTTGCCGGCCCATTGCAGCTCGGGCGGAACGGGCGTCGGCGACGGGTTCGGAGCCGACTCAGGCACGACCCCGACCTTCCCCGTCTCGTACAGCGACGGACCCGCGACCAGGTTCATCGGCGACGGAGGATCTGCGGCGGGGGCCGAAACCGCGGCGGGCTGGGCCTTCACGGGGGTCACCAGCCCGAGCACCAGCACCAGCGGCGCCCAAAGATTCGAGCAGATGACACGGCCGAGCTTCATGACGACCTTTCCGACCGAGCTCCTATAACGATGATCTCCTCCCAACGTGTCCATCGCCGTGGCGCTGAACAAGGGCGTCGGTGGCGGTCAATACTTGAACCAGCGCATTTCGGGCGGGCCGTTGAGATCGAACAGGAAGCCGAACCCGAAATTGATGAGCCCGTTGGCCTCGATCAGCTGGTGCGGTGGGTTGGGGAACGGCGCCGCCTGCTTGAACGCCTCGATCGCCTCGTCGTCGAGAAAGTCGAGCCCGCTCGGCTGGTAGACCGCCACGTTGCCGAGGCGCCCGTCGGGCTTGAGCTGGATGCGCAGCTCGGTGTAGCGGTTCCGCTTGCCGTAGATCATCCCGGTCGGATCGCGCTGGCGATACGACTCCTCCGGGTGCCAGTGCTCGGCCACCTGGCGCTTGACGCGGTTGAAGAACGAGGCGAACCGCCACTTCTTCGAATTGAGCGCCGTCTCCTCGCCGTCCTCGACGTTGGCCAGCGCATCCTGCGTCCCCGAGCCGATCGCTCGCGCCAGCTGCTGGTCGGTCGGAACCAGCGCCAGCCCCGAGCCGCCGCGCGCGCCGCCCCCCTGCTTTGGCCGGGCCTCCGCCCCCAATCCCGAAAAGGCGCCGTGGGGATCCGGGCTCCCCGGATCGAGGGCGCCATAGCTCGACCCCGGCCGTCCGGCCCGCGACGGCTCGCCCGTCGCGCCGGTCGCGCCGCGCAGGAACCGACCGAGATCGGGCGTTCGCATCGCCAGGCGCCCATCCCCCTTCGGCAACGCCGGCTGCGACGTTGCCGACGTTCCGCTGGTGTCCCCTTGCCGGGCGTTGTCCTCGAATCGGCCGTACTTTTTCGTCTCGCGTTCGACCGAGCTGTCGTGCTCGGAGACGAATTTCGCGCTGTCGGGGCGCTTCTGCTCGCGCGGCGCGGGGAGGTCGACGATCTGCCCGGGAGGGTGGAGCGATTCTTCTTCCTTACGCGCCTCCTCTTCCTTGCGCGCCTCCTCCTGCTTCTCGAGATCGGCGACAATCTCGCGGGCCGCATCGTCGTCGACAGTGCCGACGTCGATCGACGGACCCTGGTCGCCGCCGGAGAGCCCGCGGGCCAGCTCCGCGCTGCGAGGCGCGTACAGATAGAAGCCGATACCGACGAGCAGCACGATCTCGGCGTGCAGCAGCGCCGCGACGCCGAGCCAGAATCCTAGCCGGCGGCTGCCGCCTTGCCGACGGCTGCCGCCTTGCCGACGGCTGGTGTGGGGATCCCTTCGGCCGCTTTCGCCTCGGCCGGGACTCGAACCGCGTTGGCTGGTTACGCGCATCTGGCAGCCTCACCCAGCGTCACAAATCTAGCGCCGCCGTGGAGAGAATACTCGTGGATTTAGAGGCTACCGGACGACGGGATTGTCGAATATCACGCGCAGCGACACCGACAAGGGGCGTGCCGTGGCGGGATCGGGCATCGCTGGAAACGGCGCCGCGCGACGCACCGCTCGCACGGCGGCCGCATCGAACTCCTCGAACCCCGACGACTTGATGACGCGCGGCCCATCGCCGAGCCGACCATTCACGTCGACCACGAACGCCACGATCGTCTCCCCCTCGAGGAGGCGGACGGCCAGCGATCTGGGAAACTCCCGTATTCGCCGGACGCGCTGCCGGATCTCCTCGATGTACCGATCGTAGCGTCGATCGAGCGTCCGCTCGTCGACCTGGCGACTGAGCCCCCGCGGGTTGCGGGCGCCAAGCTCCGCAGGCGCGGTGCCGGCCGAGGGACGCGACACCGCGCCGGGGCTCTGGGACGGCCCGCGGCCACCGGCCAGCGCGATCGGCTGCGGCGCCGCCGCGCGCGAAAAATCGGTGATGCCCGGGTGAACCTGGTCCGAGGCGGTCCGCTGCGTCCGATTGTCGGCCGCGCGGCCCGACTGCTGGGTGTCGAAGGCGCGCTGGCCCGCCTCGGCGTCCAGCGGGCCGACCGCGTGGGCGGCGTTCGGGTTCGGGTCGACGCGCGCGACCAGCGGCGGCGCGTCGGACAGGGTGGCCGGAGCCGCGGCGAGCGCCGTGCCCGCCGGCTCGCCACCCAGGGTCGGATCGGCGGCGGCGTTCGCCGGCGAGATCGGTGCGCGGCTCGGCACGCGGGTCCCCACCGAATCCCCGATGCCGACCGTCGGCTCGCGGCGAATGGCCTGGGGCGAGGCACGGCGGCGCGAGATCCGCAGCCGCGCGGGTTGGGCCTCGGCGGCTCCGTCGGTGAGCCGTGAACGGAGCGTCGAGCGGTCGAGCCGAAAGGCGTGGTCGAGCGGCGCCCCACCAGCGAGTCCACTGTCGGACCCGGGGGCTTCGCGATCACGGCTGTCACCAGCGGCGGGGGCGCGGGTCCGCGCGACCGGGTTGTCGCGCTCGCCCGGCGGCGCATCCCAGGGGCGCGCCAGCGGCGGCGGGGCGTCGACGGGCGGCTGCTCGGTCACCTCGATCGCGGTGACCTCGACCGGAAGCGCGATGGTCGCCAACGCCAGCGCCGCCCACTGCGGGTCGAGGGCAGCCTCCGCCGCGGCCTCCGCCCGGCCCGAGCGGCCGTACACCCCGAACGCGACCAGGATTCCGGCGTGAATCAGGGCCGACCCGCCCAGCGCAAGCATCCATCCAACCGACTGTCGTTTGTTGGCCGACCGCAGTTTGGCTCGCCTGGTTGTTGCAGCCTCGGACATGAGTGGCGCCGCCCGCTCTGATGAAGGTAGCATGTGCACCCGGTTGAACATGGATTTGGAACGCCGCCTCCTCCGCGACATGGGCCGCGCCATCGGCAATCACCACCTCATCGAGGATGGAGATCGGATTATGGTGGCCATCTCTGGAGGCAAGGACAGCTACGGCCTCCTGGTTCTGCTGCGCGCGCTGCAGGCGCGGGCCCCCGTGACCTTCGATCTCCTCGCGGTTCACCTCGATCAGGGGCAGCCGGGCTACGACGGCGCGCCGCTCGAACGGTGGCTCCAGGCGGAGGGCGTTCCCTACAAAATCCTACGCGAGAACACCTACGCCATCGTCACCGACAAGATCCCCGAGGGGAAGACCTACTGCTCGCTCTGCTCGCGGCTGCGGCGCGGCATTCTCTACCGGGTGGCGGGCGAGCTCGGCTGCAACAAGATCGCGCTCGGTCACCACCGGGAGGACGCGCTCGAGACGTTGCTTTTGAACCTCTTCTTCGGCGGCAAGCTGGCGTCGATGCCGCCGCGCCTCGTGACCGACGATGGACGCTTCGTCGTCATCCGCCCGCTCGCCTACGCGGCCGAGGCCGATCTGGCGGCGCTGGCCGAGGAGCGCGGCTTTCCGATCATCCCCTGCCGGCTCTGCGGCTCGCAGGACGAGGCGCAGCGCAAACAGATGAAGACGCTGCTCGCCGATCTGGAGCGCAAGCACCCGACGCTGCGACAGACGATGCTCGCCGCGATCGGCAACGTCGTGCCGTCGCACCTCTACGGCCGCGCCGAGAAGACGCCCGCTTTCCCTTCCGCATCCGAAGCGACCTCGGCGATCGAAACGCCCCTGATCGCGGCGTCTTCACTCCGACGCTGATCGCGGGAGGGCGAGCCCTCCCGCGATCCGATCACGCCATTCCAGAGCGGGGCGTGACCTTGCGCCGCTCGCGGCCGCGCTCACCCTTCGGCGTCCCAGCACCGGCGGCGGTCGCCTTCTTGGTCACGGGACTGGCGAGTGGGCGCGCGAGCGCGATCTCCAACACCTCGTGCATCGTCCGCACCGGCCGCACCGACAGCTTGTCGGTGATGTAGCTGGGGATCTCGGTCAGGTCGGAGGCGTTGGCGGCCGGGATGATCACGGTGGTGATCCCGGCGCGCGCGGCGGCCAGCAGCTTCTCTTTCAGCCCGCCGATCGGCAAAACCTTGCCGCGCAGGGTGAGCTCACCGGTCATCGCCACGTCGTGCCGCACCGGGATCCCGGAGATCAGCGAGACCAGCGCGCAGGCCATCGTCACGCCGGCCGACGGTCCGTCCTTCGGCACGCCGCCCGCGGGAACGTGGATGTGGATCTCGCGCCCCGCGTAGAACTCGCTGGCCAGGCCGAGCGCCAGCGCGTGCGCGCGCGCGAACGACAGCGCGGCCTGCGCCGACTCCTTCATCACATCGCCGAGCTGGCCGGTCAGAATCAGCGACCCCTTGCCGGCCATCGTCTGCGCCTCGATCAGCAGCACCTCGCCGCCGTAGGGCGTCCAGGCGAGGCCGTTGACGGTGCCGATCTCGGCGACGCGGTGGCGCTCTTCCGGCAGGTAGCGCGGCGCCCCGAGAAATGTCGGAACCTCTTCGATGCCGATGGTCGGCGCGCGCGGATTCAACACGCCGGTCGCCCCGTTCCCGCTCGCGCGCGCCGCCTCCTCCACGACCCGGCGGGCGATCTTGCGCGCCAGGTGGGCGATGAGGCGCTCGAGCTCGCGCAGCCCTGATTCGCGGGTGTACTCGGTGACGATCCGGCGGGTGACCTCGCGACTGATCACGATCTCGTTGGCGGTCAGGCCAGCCTCCGTGATCTGCTTGGGGATGATGTAGCGCTCGGCGATCGCCAGCTTCTCTTCTTCGGCGTAGCCGGAGAGCCGGATCGTCTCCATGCGATCGCGCAGCGGCGGTGGGATCGTCTCCGGCTGATTCGCCGTCGCGATGAAGACCACCTTGGACAGATCGAACGACACGCCGAGGTAGTGATCGCGGAAAGTATGGTTCTGCTCCGGGTCGAGAACTTCGAGCAGCGCCGCCGACGGGTCGCCGCGGTTGTCGGCGCCGAGCTTGTCGACCTCGTCGAACAGCAAGACGGGATTGTTGGTGCCGGCCTGTTTGAGCGCCTGGATGAGGCGCCCCGGCAGCGCGCCGACGTAGGTTCGCCGGTGGCCACGAATCTCCGCCTCGTCGCGCACGCCGCCCAGCGAGATGCGCACGAACTTCCGCCCGAGCGCCCGCGCGATCGAGCGCCCCAGCGAGGTCTTTCCGACGCCGGGCGGCCCGAGGAAACAGAGGATCGGTCCGTGCGCGCCGCCGCGCAGCTTGCGCACCGCCAGGTAGTCGAGGATGCGGTCCTTGACCTGCTCGAGGTCGTAATGGTCTTCGTCGAGGATCTTGCGCGCCGTCTCGAGGTCGATGGTCTCCTCGCTGGAGACGCTCCAGGGGAGCTCGGTGAGCCACTCGATGTAGGTCCGGAGGACGCCGGCCTCGGCGCTCTCGGCGTGCATCTGATCGAGGCGCCGCACCTGCTTCTCGGCCTCGACGCGCGCCTCTTCGGGGAGGGCGGCCCGCGTGACCTTGGCGCGCAGCTCCTCCATCTCCTCGCCGTGCACGTCGCTGTCGCCGAGCTCGTGCTTGATCTGCCGCAGCTGCTCGCGCAGGTAGTAGTCGCGCTGGGTCTTCGACATCTCCTCGCGCGCGCGGTTCTGGATCTGCGACTGCACCTCCAGGATGCCGATCTCTTTTTCCAGGGTCTGGTTGACGCGCGTCAGGCGCTGGACCGACTCGTCGAGCTCCAGCAGCTCCTGCGCCTCGGGAACCTTCAGCGTCAGGTGCGAGGCGACGAGGTCGGCCATCCGCCCGGGATCGTCGACGCTCTGCACGACCATCGAAAGCTCGGGCTGGATGGTCTTGCCGAGGCCCGACAGCTTGTCGATGTTGCCGCGCACCGAGCGCAAGAGCGCCTCGATCCCCAGCGAGCGCGCCGGAGGCTTGTCCTCGCTGCGATCGAGCCGCACGCGGTAGCAGGGGCTCTCCCCGACGAACTTCTGGATGCGCGCGCGGCAGAGCCCCTGCACCAGCACCTTCAGCCCCCCCTCGGAGAGCTTGCGCATGCGCATGATCATTCCGATCGTGCCGGCGCGGTAGAAACCTTGGGCCGTCGGCTCGTCTTCGAGCGGGTTGCGCTGCGCGACCAGGAAGCAGAGCCGCTCGTCGGCCTCCAGCGCCTTGGCCACCGCCTCCATCGACACCGGGCGCGTCACCCGCAGCGGGACGATCATGTACGGGAAGACGACCAGGTCCCTGATCGGCAGCAGCGGGAGCACATCGGGGATCACCGGATCGGACGGGCGACTACCCTCATGCGTCGTCACGCGAGGACCATATCACGAACCTCTGCCGGAGATAATTTTGGGGTCTATCGCCCTGTCGGGGGTACGACCTTCGGCGCTGGCGAGACGAGCCCGATCGACGACGCCGAAAGAGCCCATAGGCGGCCGAACCCGTCGCGCGTCAGGTCGCGCATGTCGTCGGGGATCACCAGCGACGCGCTGTCGAGGTTTCCAGAGGCGCGGCCCGAGGTCGCGACGATTCGCAGACCCTTGGCCGTCGCCACCCACAACCAGCCCGCGTCGTCGGTGGCCAGGCCGTGCACGGCCACCTTGGCATTGGCGGTTCCTTCCGCCGGATGCCAGCTCTTGCCGTCGAAGCGCGCGATCCCCTCCGAGGTCGCTGCCCAGATCGCGCCATCGCCGCCACGGGCCACGCTCCAGCAGAGCTCGCTGGCGAGACCTTCGGCCTCGCCCCAGGTGACGAGCTGCCCCTGCTGGAAGCGAGCGACGCCCGACAGCGAGGCAAACCAGGTCGCGCTGCCGTCGAACAGCACGCCGTTCAGATCGGGCGGCAGCGGGAGCGCCTCGACCGGGGCCGTCTCGCCGGCCTTGCGCGGGCGATGCTGCACGCTGAGACCGGTTTGCAGATCGATCTCCACCGCACCGTAGCCGAGGTCGTCTCCGCTGCCACCCGCCACGCGCAGACCGATCCAGAGCGCGCCCGACGGTGAGATCACCGCGAACGAAGCCTTGGGGGTCGTCCGCGCCGGCAGCTGCAACGGCACCCGCGCGGCCATCGTCCAGTCGTTGCTCCCCGCCACGCGTTTGGTGATCGTCAGACCCTTGAACGTCGTCTCCGATGAGACAGCGAACACGTTCCCCTGATGGTCGGCGGCGACCGCCAGCACGGTCGCCCCCTTGGCTTCGCCGACGCTCGTCGCCGCGTAATGATCGCCGTCGGTCTGCCAGGCGTTCGGTCCGTCGGTGACGACCAGGCAGTGATCGTGCGCGCGGCAGGCGACCGTGAACCGATCGGCGTCACCGACCAGCTCGGAGCCTCCCAGATGATGCGGCCGCCCCGCGTCGGCGCGCGCTACGCCGAGCGCGATGCTGCCGATGTAGAGGTCGGTCCCGACCGCGGCAGCGGCGGTGACCGCGCGCGGAAGCACCAGCTCGGTGGGCGCTCCGGTCCAGTGCGCGCTCTCGGTCTCCGCTTCCGAAAACCGGACGCCGCCCGGTGGAACCGGCTCGCCAGGATCGAGGGCGCGCAGCGCATAGGCCTGTTCGTGCCCGACCGGCCCGGCGACCAGCACCGCCTCGTTCCCTTTTTGGACCAGCGCCACGGCGTGGATCCCGATCGGCGCGTGAAGCTCGACGGTGCCGGCCAGGGTGAGCGCGTAGATCCGCGCATCGCCGTTGACGTTGCCCGCCACCACCCGCGTCCCGGCGGCCGTCGTGGCCATCCCGAGAATCTGCTCGCAGCCGACCGCCGCGCCGCCCGGCGCCAGCTTCGCGCCATGATCGTCGGCGCGGAAGAGGCCGTGCCCGCGCGTGCCGACCCAGGCGGTGACGCCGTCGTCATCGAGCCCCAGCCAGCTGACCGCTGCGTCGTGCAGACCATCGACGATCGCCCAGCGGCGCCCGTCGTAGTGAAACAGCCCGCCGGGGCCGCCTGCCCAGACGCCCTTGGTCTTCACCGGCCGCCGCGGCGCCAGCGCGACGACATCGCCCGGCGAGCCCGCCGTCTGGTAACGCGGCTCTCCCGATCCCTTGCCTGTCTTGTCGACGACCCAGCGACCGGTCTCGTCGGCGCTGGCAACCCAGGCGCTCCCTTCGTCGTCGACGGCGATCGCCGTGAGCGCGTGCGTCCCCCTGGCGTCACCGTCGCCGACCACCTCGTAGTCGCCGCTGCCGACATCCCACCGCCGCAACCCGGGCGCGCCGGCCGCCCACAGATACGGCGCCCTCGCCGCCAGCGCCGTAATGGGGCCGGTCTCGGCGCGCTCGACGACCAGGAAGTCTCCCGCCGTCGGGGCTGCCGGCCCGACGCCGACGCCGGCGTGGCACGCCGAGAGCACCAGCATCGCGAGCACCGCCATCTTGCCGCTCCACCAAAAACCGCCAGGCCGCATGTCCGTCGGTACTATGCCACCTGCGACCCGTCAAGATCGCGCCGCGGGCGACAGATCGCGCCGCGCGCGCCGCGCTCGCCGCGCGTTAACATCCCCCCGTGCTGCTGGTGCCGGCCCGCCTCATCTTCGTCGCGCTCTTGGCTGCCCCGGGTGCGGGCGCGGGTGGAAACGCCGGCGCGGTTTTGGCGCCGCCCGGCCGGACCATCACCGTCATCGCGACCGACGACGTCGGCGCCCCGCTCGAGCGCGCCTTCCCGAGCGCGACCTACACCCGCGCCGCCGCCGCCGACGCCGAGCTGCGCTGGGACGACGCGCGCCTCCTTTACCGCCAGGCCGCCGACGAATGGACCGCCTCCGCCCACACCCGCCCGTCGCGCGCGCTGGAGAACGCCATCGCCAAGGCGCAGCACGAGGCCAGCCTGTCGCAAGCGCTGTTGGGGTACGAACGTCTCGGGCCCCCGTCGCTGGAGCAGCTCCCGGTGGAGGCGCGGCGCGCCTTCGGGCGCCGTCGAGCGCTCGAAGTCGGACGCCTGCTGCGCGCGAAGCTGACGGCCACGCGCGCGGCGCTCGGCCGCGCGCCGCCGGAGCTCTACGCCCGAACGCGCGCCCGTCTGCGAGAGGCGCGCGACGCCGTCGCCCCGACCCACGACGCCCCCGACGCCGAGACCGAGCTCTTGCTCTGCGCGACCTACGCCATCGGCGGGGAGACCGCCGCCGCGCGCCTCGCCCGCACGCACGTCCCAAGCACCGCGCGCGCCGATCCGGCCAACGCCCTCGCCCGCGCCGCCTGCGCTGCCGCACTCGGCGAGACCGACGCCGCCCTCGCCGCGCTGGAGAGCTTCGTACTCCGCCCGCTGATTCCGCGCGGACAAATCTCCCTGCGCGACGTCTATCTGGCGAGCGACTGGGACCACCTCCGCGGCGACCCCCGGTTCGAGAGCCTGTTCCGGTAGGAGCGCCTGTCGGGGCTTGCGGGCGGCGGTTGACCTGGTCGCCCGGGACTGCTAGTTACTCCCCCTGCCGGGAAACTGGCATCGGGGGCTGTAGCTCAGCTGGGAGAGCGCCTCAATGGCATTGAGGAGGCCGACGGTTCGATCCCGTTCAGCTCCACGAAACGTAACCTCGCGCCGCGCATTCGTGCCGGCTTGCGTGGGCGGACGGCGCCCAGTCAGCGAATCTGCTTGACCACGCTGACGGGGCCGCCCGGCTGCTTCCGGGTGAGCACGAAGGCGCGCATGACGTTGGGTGCGTTCGCCGCACCGGTCGGCGCCAGGTTCGAGAACATGAGGACGTCCTCGATACCGTCGCCGTCGAAGTCACCGGCGGCCCACCAGGTCAGCCGGCCTCGGTAGGCGCCCCCCACGACTAGCTCCTGGTACCCCGCCCGGGCCCCGGTCCGGTCGAAGGTGAGCGTCGGATCGAGCCCCCGCCACGATCCCGAGGCCGGTTGTGAAGTGTCCGCCCGGGTCACGCCGCCGGGCTTGGGCAGCGAGCCGGTGGGAGGCGACACCGCGGCGGGTAACACGTCGCCGGGATCGTCCGCGCTCACCAGGTCGCGAACGTAGCTCACCCGCGCCGGCCGGGCGGTCCCGACCAGCACCAGGGCGCTGCACCGGATCAACTTCTCTCGGAAGCTGTAGCGCTCCCACTCTAATGTGAGTCGCACGTCCTTCTCCGAGACGCCGGCCAGCCCGGCACAGCTGGCCAGAGACTGGTTGGCGTGCGCCGGGATCTTGTCACCCTTCAAGAAGAACGTGCCGTTCCTCCAGGGAGCCGCCAACTCGTGGGGGATATCGGCGACCGACGCTATCTCCATGCCCGGCCAAACCTGGACCACGTTCGGCGTTTCGGCATCCGCCACCGTCTGACGAGGCGATCTCGCGTTGCACGCGGCCACGGCGATTGCCACCGCAACCCCCACGGTCATCATCTTCGTCATTGGTGCGCGCCAAAAGGAGCGCGGGATTCTTCGCCGGAACGCTGAGAGAGGCGCCACATGCACTACACTGTCCGAACCAAGGCCACTGGTAAATAAGACTTCCGAATAGAGGCCGGCCCAGACGAACTAACCGGTTCGGATCACCGTCGGCCGCGCCGCACGTAGCTGTGCGCTTCCTTGGCGAGGGCGACCCATGGAAGGGCACCGGCCTCGACGGCGATCCACTCCTTCATGAGGCGACCCTGCCCCGGATCGAAGCGCTTGCCCTTTCCGGCGTCGACCAGATCGTCGACGCGCTCTTTCGGGAGCTTCACGACGAACGTTCCGCGCGTGAGCATCGCGAAGATCTTGCCGTTCACGGAGAAGGCATTCTCCGAGCTGAACATGCGCCGGCGACTGACGCCGCGGACGTCGGCGAAGGCATCGGCGACGGGCGCGAGAACCGGAGGGATCTCGGACGACGGCTTCTTCGCAGGCTTCGCCGGCTTCCGGCTCTTCGCGAGCTTCGCGGGCTTCGCGGGCTTCGGGTTCTTCGGACTCTTGGCCGGTTTCGCCCGTGCCGCCCTTTTTGGACTCACTCGCTTTTTCGCCTTCACGCGTTTCCCCCCTCGCAGAGCGTAGGCTAAACGTGCGTTCAGGGTCAATGCCGCCGATCGAACGGGGCCATGACGTCGGACAGAAGAACGGCGCGTCGCCGCGACGGCCGCCTCAAACTTTCGAGGAGAGACAGCTGAAAGCGAGGTCGGCCGGGGGCGTGGTTGGCGTCGGCGATCTCAGGGTCACCGGGATCTCTGCCCCGCCTTGCGGCGTGAGCCCCTCCAACGTGAACGCCCCCAGCGGACCGGCGTCGGCCTCTTGGACCATCCCGAACGCCAAAACGTAGGGGGTGTTCCCGACCAAGAACGTGACTGTGCCATTTCCGCTCAAGCTCTCGCCGAAGGCGGTGATGACCCGCTCTTCGACGTCGGTCGGCGGTCCGTAAAAGATCGACAGCCCACCGTCGGACAGGCTGCGGCTGGCTGAGTTCGGGTCAGCGTCGAGGGGGATCGTCGCCAGCACGACGTCGCCGTTCGCCGCGTCGCCGACGTAGGAGATGACCGCCGGCGTGTTCACCGCCGCCAGACCGTCGATGGTTGAAGTGTCGACCAGGGTCAGCGTCGTCCGGCCAGCGCCGGACTGGTCGAGGAACATCCGTGCGCCGCCAGGACCGAGGGCCATGGCGCTGGCCGTGCCGCCTGTCGTCTCGACCAGCAGATCGCGCTCCGACGATCCGGCGTCCACCGAGGGAGACTCGAAGGTGAAGATGAACTCGTTCGCGCCGGACTGGCCGGTCCCGAGCACGTGCTGGCGAATGAGCGCGCCACCTGCCGACACGAAAACCCCGTTCGCGGCGTCTACATAAAGAGTCCCGTCAGCGCTCTCGCCAATACCCACGATGGGCCCCGGAGTGATGGGCCCCGGCGCGAGCGGATCACAGGGGACGACCTGCCCCACTGTTCCGCCCGGAGTCAGGGCGGAAGCGCCGCACCCGTCGCAGAGACCGAGCGCCAGCCCAAACACGACCGCCAGCCCAAACACGGAGCTCACCGGGAGCAGCAACTGACCTCGTCGCATGACTCGAGCATACCGCAACCCGCCCAGACGTCCGGACGTCGCGCTCCTCGATCAGCCGGCGCCGCAAATCCAGGCGTCCCGGCTGGCAGACGGCCGATCGATATCCAAGATCCTCGATAGACGGCGAGAGCCGTTCTTTGGAGGTGACTCATGAGGAAGGTACTGATCGGGCTTGGTCTGGCGGGCGCGTTGGCGCTCGGGTTTGGCAAGACGACCACGGCGCGCGCGGACGACACTCCGGCGCCATCACAGGAGACCCAGGGCGCCTCGGACAAGACGGCAGGCGCTGCCGCCAAGAGCGCCGGCGACCAGGCGGACAAGGCGGCGAACAGCGCCGATGAGACCACCAAGAGCGCGGGCGCCGCGACCGACAAGGCGGCCGACAAGGCGGCCAAGGACAGCTCGGAGAAGGCCAACGTCCCGAAGGACAAGACCAAGGGCAGCATGAACGAGTAACGACGGAGCGTCTCTGGTTTTCGGGTCGCCCCTTGTGTGAGCGGCCCGAAAGCTAGGATTGCCTTCGCGACGACGGAGCAGCGATCCGTGCCTTTGCGCTCAGGAGCTCGCGCTCGACGGTCGTACCTTCCCCGTCCCAGACCACCGCGCTCTGATAGGGCGCGAGTATGTCGTTGAGGCGCCGCAAACGTTCCAGCGCGCGTCCCATCCGTTTCGTCTGAACGCCGAGCTGCGGATCGTCGGTAAGCAACCGTTGCCGCACCAGCTCCAGCGTCTGGACGGGTGTGTTGGCGAGATCGCGCAGCGCCATGGAGACGTGGGCCACGCGCTCGAGCGCCACCTTCTCGGCCCGCGCGTGCTCGAGCTCGCCGCGCAGCGCATAGCCGCGCTGCTTGAAGCCGAGCACCACCAGCGCGAACACGCCGTAGGCGATGATCGCGAACGGCTCGCCGACCGACATCCGCGCGCGGATCGCATCGGCCAACATGATGTGATGGAGGAGCGCGGTGCCCACGAACAACAGGATGGCGATCATCCCGATCGGCCAACTTGGGGGCGCAATGATCGCCAGGGTCAGCGCCGAGAGCTTGTTCGGTTCGTACGGAACCCAGTAGGCGCTGTGGGCGGCGCGGGCGTCGTCGACCATCCACGCCATCACCACCGTCGGCAGCAGCACCAGCAGAAAGAGCGCGTTCGAGCGGGCGCGCGACTTCGGGCCGCGGCTCCTGCGTAGGATCCAGAGCGCCGCGCTGCTGGTGAGGATCCCGAGCGCTTGCACCTCGCGCAAGTGCGGTCCGGAGATCGACCAGAACCCGACGACGGCAAGCCCCGTACCCACCACGCCCAACGCCGCCGCCACGACGGCCGCCCGGTGCGCTTCGGCGTCGTCGTCGGTGGTCAAGGCGCCACGTGGTCCCCCGCCCTCTTTCCCCCGCCCACACCCACACCCATGATGCGATCGAGGAGCACCTCCCCGTCGAGCGGCTTGTCGAGCACCGTCGCCCGGTTGAGCCGCTCGGCCCGCGCCACCAGCGGATGCGCGTGAGCGTGGCCGGTGAGGAAGAGCAGCCGTCCGGCGAAGTTCTGGCTCACCAGCCAGTCGTAGGCGTCGATGCCGCTCGGCTGTCCCGCCCCGAGGTTGATGTCGAGGACAGCCACGTCCGCCGCCAGCACCTCCGGCCCGAGCCCCTTGAGCTCTTCGAGCGAGTGCGCCAGCAGACACCGGCAATCGCGCTCCTGCAGCAGCTCCGCGAGGACCTCCAGGAGGTCGGTGTCATCGTCAAGCAGGGCAGCGGTCACGGTAAGGGACCAGCGTAGGTTCGAGGCCGACAGAAACAAGCCCCGCTCCCTTCCACTATCACCGCGCGGCTCGCCCAGCTCCAAGATCCTCAGGGACCGCCTCGGAAAAAGTGGTGCATCAAAAACTGTGATTTCCGCGGCAATTAGCCACCGTATTTGCTTCAGACGCCCGGAGCCTGATGACAGAATTCGTGTAGCCGCCTGACGCACTGGCGTCGAACGGCAACGTCCGCTTGGAGAGGCGCCCCCATGAACCAACGGAAGCTGGTCGCGAGATTGATCCTGTCGTTCGCTTGCTCGACGCTGCTTGCCTGTAACGGCGGATCGGGCGACAGCGGAACCGGCACCGGCGGCGGAGGCGAGACCGGCGGCAGCACCGGCACCGGAGGCAGCAGCGCGACTGGTGGAACGTCTGGCGCCACGGGTGGCAGCGTGGGCACAGGCGGCAACAGCTCGTCCGGCGGGCGCGGTGGCGCCGCGGGCTCGGGCCAAGCGGGCGCAACCGGCGGCGGCGGCAAGGGGAGCGGCGGCGCGACCGCGGCCGGTGGCGTGACGGGGACCGGCGGCGCCGCGGGCGCCAAAGGTACCGGTGGAGCGACCGGCACCGGCGGTGCGGGGGGCAAGGCGACCGGTGGTGCAACCGGCACGGGCGGCACCACAGGCACGGGCGGCGGCAGCTGCACCGTCGCGGCGGGCTCGGTGATCGGCACCCTCACCGACCCGGTGACCGCGACGCCGATCGCGCCGCCGAATCCTCCCGGGATCAGCTTCAAGGACACCGACGGGAACCTGGTCGACGCGCACGGCGGCGGCATCATCAAGGTCTGCGACACCTATTACCTGCACGGCGAGTACTTCCTCAGCACGACCACCGACAACAACTTCAACGGCTTCTCGATGTACTCGTCGAAGGACATGGCGACCTGGAAGAACGAAGGGATCATCCTGCCGCAGCAGGCGAGCGGCTCGCTGCTCGGGCCCAATCGAAAAGGGGAGCGGCCCCACATCATCCAGTGTCCCAGCTCGGGTGAGTTCGTTCTTTACGCCCACGCCGCCGACACGACCTACCAGGCCGACAAGGAGGTCGTCTACGCGACCGCGTCGAAGGTCACCGGTCCGTACACGTTCAAGGGGGCCTTGACCAGCACCGGCGCCTCCAGCAGCTGCCAGGTGACCACCGTCCCGCCGTCGTCCTGCAGCGGCTCGATCGCCGCCCACAGCGACATGAGCGCGCTCACCGACGGGAGCAGCGCCTACGTCGTCACCGAGAGCGGCGTGGTCTACACGCTCGCCGCCGACTGCCACAGCTGGGCGTCGAGCAAGTCGTACGGGACGGTCAACGGGACCACCGGCGGCATCGAGGCGCCCACCGTCTTCAAGGCGGGGAGCACGTTCTACTGGATCGGCTCCGACAAGACCGGATGGCGCGCCAACGACGACTTCTATTCGACGGCGCCCGCGATGACGGGGCCCTGGACCTACCAGGGCTACCTCGCGCCCGAGGGCGACCTGACCTGGATGACCCAGAGCACGTGGGTCATGCCGATCGTGGGGAGCGCCGGGACGACCTACGTCTACTGGGGCGATCACTGGTACGGCACCGAGAGCACGACCCAGCCCGGCAAGCACAACAACCTGGCGACGTTCGTCTTCCAGCCGCTGGTCTTCAACGGCACGAAGATCAGCCTCCCAACCTACCAGGTCACCTGGAAGCTGGACGTCGGCGCCGGCACCTGGTCGGCCAACTAGATCTCGGTCGACGGCGCCAGCTGCGCCGAGAAGGCCGGGCGCAGGCCGGACGGGACCTGGCCAGCTACTTCGGCATCTTTGCGGCCAGCACGTCGACCTGTTCGATCTGCGGCGGCTTGGCCAGCAGATCGGCGGCCTTCGCCATCAACGCGGCGGCGATGGGGCCATTGAGGTGGGCTTTGCGGCCGGTGTCACTGGGGAAGGCGTCGAAGATCCCGAACGTCGACGGGCCGAGCCGCAGGGCGAACCACACGGTCGTCTCGGGTTCCTGCTGGGCGAGCGCGAGCCCGCTCGAGAGAAAATCCGCCACCGCCGATTCCTTGCCGGGCTTCGCCTCCAACCTGACGAAAAGACCAACCTTCACCATGGGGACCTCCTTTGGTCCCCTCTTCATGGTTCCGGAGAAGCACATCGGCAAGGCCCATCGGGCCAGAGCGTTTCTTTGCGGTGCCAGCTGCAAGCACCCCGCCTGGTCAGCGGCGCGCGAGCAGGCGCCAGTCGACCGACCAGACCGACCCGCGCTTGATCCAGCGCAGGGGGCGGCGCTTCTCGACCGGCGTGCCGAGCGCGTGGTGATAGAGGTGGTCGATGCGCGTGTAGAAGCCGCGCGTGTGGTAGCTCTCCGGGCAGGCGAGCCGCGTGCAGTCGAGGTGGTGGCAGAACTCGTGCAGCAGCGTGTTGAGCAGTGCCTTGGGGCTCGATACCTTCTCGCGGATCGCGGTCCGCATCCAGACGCGTATTCGTTGGGTCTTGGGCGTGTAGTCGCCGAACAGCTGGTAGGTGCAGACGCCGGAGGTGACCCGATGGGGGCGCACGCCGAGCACACCCAGGGGCGGCACCGGAACGGCGTAAAAGTCCGACAGCGCGGTGAGCAGCTTGGCGCCGGCGCGCTGGACCGGCGCCGTTTTCTCGGTGGCCATCGCCTCGGCGAGCGCCAGCGTCAGCGCCGGAATCTGTCCGTCCTTCGCCAGCGGAACGGTGACGATGGCGTCGCTGCGATCGTACTCGCGGCGCTTGGCCTCCGCGCGCGGCATCGGATCGGTGATCACGACCGGAGTCTAGCGAAGTCAGCCCGAGCGTGTGGTCAGCGTCCGAAAGCCATCGGAAAAGTGAGCGTCGACTCCCCGCCGGTCGACGACGGGGGGAACTTGAGATCGCGCAGCGCCTCGACCATGCAGAGCTCGGGGTCGCCGCCCCCCAGGGTCGAGGTGACCACCTCCGACAGCGGCACCCGACCGCGGTTGTCGATCGAGAGCCGAAAAATCACGCGCCCTCCGAGCACGGCGTTCGCAGCGTTCTTAACGCGCTCCTTGTCGTAGCAGGCGTTGAGCTTCCCGCGCGCGCCGCGCAACACGGTCTCGGCGTCGGCCTTGGTGATGCTCCCCGAAACCTTGAACCCGCCGGTGGCCGGGCGCGCGGGCGTCGCGGCCCGGTGCCCGTGACTGCGCGGTGGCCCGGCCACGTCCGGCTGGGCGTCGACCGCGACGCCCAGATCGACCGCCGCGTCTTTCACCACCGGAACGGCGGGAGGCAACGGCCGTTCGAGCGCGGCGTCGACCACGACCGGCGGCTCCACCCGGCGCGAGCAGGCCCCGACCCCGAGTGAGAACCCCGCGAAGCAGGCCAGAGCCCCCGCGAGAGCGCCCCACCGTCGAGCGTCCGCCAGCGACGCAGCCCCGAGCACCAACATCCGTCACCTCCAGTCTTGCGGACCATACTAACCTGGAGGTCACGATATGAGCGCGCCTACTCCTTCGGATCCCATCGCACTGGTCATCGAGGCGCGCACCCGCGATCTGGGGGGGTTCGGCGTGCGCCGTGCGCTCCCCTCGGGTGGGCGCCGGATGGTCGGCCCGTTCATCTTTTTTGACCACATCGGGCCGAGCGAGCTGCCGCCCGGGCAGGGCATCGACGTCCGCCCGCACCCGCACATCGCGCTGGCGACGGTGACCTACCTGTTCGCCGGCGAGATGGTTCATCGCGACAGCCTCGGGTCACACCAGGCGATCCAGCCGGGCGACGTGAACTGGATGCTGGCGGGCCGTGGGATCGTCCACTCCGAACGGACGGGCGACGAGGTGCGCCGGCGTGGTGGACCGTTGCACGGGATTCAGTCGTGGGTTGCGCTGCCGACCGCCGACGAAGAGAACGCTCCCCGGTTCGATCACCACCCGGCGGCGTCGATCCCGCACGTCACGCGGCCGGGCGCCACGCTGCACATCGTGGCCGGCATCGCCTACGGCGCGCGCTCGCCGGTCGCCGTCTGCTCGCCGACGCTCTACGTTGTGGCGACGCTGGAGGCGGGGGCCACTCTGCCGCTGCCGGACGAGCACCCCGAACGCGCGCTCTACGTCGTCGAAGGAGAGCTCGCTGTCGGCGCGCGCCGGGTCGAGACGGGCGCGATGGCCGTGCTTCACACCGGCGCCGCCGAGGTGCGCGCGCTCGCTCCCGCCCGCTTCGTCATCATCGGAGGCGCACCGGTCGACGGCGAGCGGCACATCTGGTGGAACTTCGTCGCCAGCACGCCCGAGCGGATCGAGCGCGCGAAGTCGGACTGGCGGGAGGGGCGCTTCGGCGTCGTCCCAGGCGACGAGCGTGAGCTCATCCCGCTGCCCGAAGGTTGAGCTGAGCTGAGCTGAGCTGAGTCGAGCCGGCCCCGGCTATTGCGTGGTGCTGCCACCAAAGCTCGGCACCGACGTCGAGCTTGGCGCGCTGGGCGTCGTGCTCGGCATCGAGCCGGAGCTGGGGGTGCCGACCCCCGTTCCCGACGAGCCGGGAGCCCCGAGCCCTGCGCCCGACGAGCCAGGGGCGGACTCCATCGACGGTGCCGGCAGACCGGTCGTGGTCGCCGGAGCGCTTCCGTTCGGTGTCGGGACCGCGCCCGCACCGCCGTTCGGCCCGTAGTCGGGCGCGCCCTGGTTGGTCCCGTTGGTCCCGTTGGTCCCGCTCGGTCCGTTGGTCCCGTTCGAACCGTTGCCCGGCGTGCTGACGCTGCTCGGCGCAGCCATCGTTCCACTGTTCGTGCTCGTGCTCTGCGCGAGCAGGCGCCAGCCACCGAACGGTCTTCCGGTCGCGACCGGTGCCCCGGAGACCCGCGTCTCGACCGCCGGCGGCGCGACCGCTGGGCCCTGTACCCCCGTAGCCGTTGCAAGAATGAACACCATGACGACGCCTCCTGGGGAGGAATCTGAGACCCGTTCGCATCATGGCCAGGCCTGGTGTCCGGCCGAGATGCGCGCGCTACTCGATCTCGATGACGCCTGGGCAGCGCCAGTGGCCTTGGTGCCAGCGGCCCCGCGGGCCGTAGTGCCCTTCGACCCAGTAGCCTCCGGGACAGTGGCCCGGCCCCGGCCGGACGTAGCAGCCCGCCCCGGCCGTCCCGAGTGCGATCATCAACCCGACAACCGCGAACATGCGTCGCATCGTTACATTGACCTTGCCCATGGTCCCTCTTTGTCCTCTTGGTCCTCTTGGTCCCTGTTCGCCTCACTGAGGCAACGACCTACAAGGTAACGCCGGCCTCGCGGAGTGGGAATGATGCCGCTCACATTCATTTGAGCTGGCACCCCCGCAGATCGCTGTCGCGGAACCAATCCACCAGCGCGAGGGCGGTGCGCGCGTAGGCGCCGTCGCCGCGCAGGCGGCCGCTCCACCTGGCGCCCCGGCTGGTGGCCAGCAGGCGGCACCGAAAATCGACCGACACGTCGGGGAGCACCGGCACAGCGACGCGGATCCCCTTGTTGGACCCGCGCAGCTCGAGATCCAGCGTCAGCTGCGGGGGCAGCGCCTGGTACCAGGGCCCGGAAGCCCGCGGCTTCGCCGGCGGGTCCTTCGCCTGAGGGTCCTTCTTCGAACCATGGCGCGACGAATCGTAAGACCCGCCGGACACGGCCACAACGCCGGCGATCTTCAGCTCGCCGCGCCCGTCGCCGGTGAGGTGCAGGTCGGTATCGAGATCCGGAATGTAGAGCGGCGAGGTCGGCTGGCCGATCTTGAGGTCCGTGCCCGCGAATGGTACGTCGACCGTCCCCAGGCGAAACGGCGACAGCGACGCCAGCTCGACTGACGCCGGCGCCCCCGGACGGCCGATGGCGACCGAGCCGACGCCGGCGATCTCCACCCGCAGCGCCTGCGTCCGCAGCGTGTCGCCGTGCGCCTCGACGAGGCCGCTGGCCCGGGCGGCCGGCGTCGTGGGCGAAAGCTGCACGGTCAGCCCGTCGAGCTTGGCGTTTCCGTCGACCCGCGGGCCTGGCGTGGCGCCCAGCGTGCCGCCGATCTGGGCGTCGATCGTCGCTCGCCCGAACGCCGAGACGCCGGCCGGAAGGCGCACCGGGAAGTGGGCGGCGTCGACCTCGGCCTTGAGCGCGAGCGCCAGCCGCGTCCGTTCCAGGTCGTCGCTGTCGAGCGTCGCCTGGCCGGTCACGCTGCTGCGCAGGCCGGGCGTGGTGATGGTGAAGCCCTCGAGCGTGAGCAGGTCCCCGTCGAGATCGATCCGCCCCCCTGCATCGACGGCGATCGGCGCTGGCCAGCGCGCCGTCCGCAGCGCGAGCCCGCGCGCGACGCGGACGTTGCCGGAGAGACGCGGACGGGCCGAGGTGGGTCCTTTGGAGGTGACGGCCGGGACGGCCGTCAGGTCGAAGGCGAGCGCGCCGCTCGCGCTCTTGAAGGCGCGCGACCAGAGCTGCGGCCAGTGCGCGACGTCGATCTCCCCCTTGAGGCGCGCGCTCGGGTCGACGTCGCGCACCTGGCCGTCGATCTCCACCCCCGTCAAGCCGGGGCCCTCCAGCCGCACGGTGCCATCGCCCGACAGCGCGCCCCCGCGGTAGCCGACCTTCACGTCACCCGAGGCGGAGAGCGCCGCACCCGAGAGCGGCGGCGGGAGCCAGGGACCGAGCGCGCGATCGCGCAGCGCGACGGCCGCGTCGATCGCCAGCGTCGGTCGTCGCCGCACGCGCGCGTGCACCGTCACGCCCGGATCGATCGTCGCGTCGGCCTCGCCCCCGTCGGCGCCGAGCCGCAACACCGTCTCGACGTCGCCGATCGGCCGCTTGTCGAACGCCAGCGCGGTGACGCCAAGCTTCCCCCGGAGCGTCGGTCGGTCCAGTTGACCTCCCAGGGCTAGGTCTCCCTGCAGCGTGCCGGTCAGCTTGCCGGCGAGCGCACCTCGGTCGAGCCCGGGTACCTCGCCGACGGGGTAGTCCCGCACGCCCAGGCTGGCGGTGATCTTGCCGTCGGTGCCGAGGCGGCCACCGACGTCGATGGTGCCGCCGCCGATCCGACGCAGCCGAATGCGCGGCATGCTGAGCCCGACGCCGCTGTCCAGGAGCGCATCGAACCGGGGGGGGAGGAGGAAGCGCTGGCCGAGGACGCCGACCGTCGAGGGAGGGGGAAATCCCAGCCCCAGCTCCACCTTTTCGATCGTCCCGTGTGCGGTCGCCGACAGCTTGAGCGGACCGGTCACCGCGCCACCGGGAATCCAGTCCTCCACCGCCGCGACCGCCAGCGTGCCGCGCGCCTCGACCTGGGAGCGCGCCCGTTTGGGCGCCGCCGGGCCGGTCTTGGTCGGCCCGCGCGCCGGCGCGGCAAACGCCACCCGCGCATCGACCCGCGCCGTCAGGCCGGTCCAGTCGACGCGCAGATCGTCGAGCCGCAGGATCGCGTCCGCCAGATGGATCCCGGTGACGGTGGCGTAAAGCGTGTCGATCGCTCCCTCGCCCCGTACGGTCTTTCCCATGCGGAGCTCGCCTTTGCGCAGCTCGCCGATGCGGAGCTCGAAGTGGCGGGGTCCCGACGGCGCGCGCCGGCGGTCGAGGCGCAGATCGGCGTCCGGGATCTCGGCGTCGAGCCCCGCGAACGTCGGCCAGAGGTGCGCGGTAGCGTGGAAGTGCCCGTGAAGGAGGCCGCCCAGCAGCGGCCGCAGCGCCGGATCGAGCATCCATCCGGTCTCGACACCGGCGAAAGCCAGCGACAGATCGGCGGCGCCGCGCGCGACCTTGGCCACCAGGCGTGTGCGGCCCCCTTCGACCTGCAGCGACCCGGCCAGCGCGGTGAACGGCCCTTCGATCGTGGCGTGGATGTCGCCATCGAGGTGCTTGGCCCAGGCGCCTTCCGGGCGCCAGGTGGCGTCGAGCCCGGTGAGCGCGCCGCCGAAGTTGGTCCAGCGCGCCTCGACCTCGAGCCCGGGCCTCCCGGGGGGCGGCTGGTTTGCCCGCAGCGGAAAGATGTTTCGAAAGGCGGCGTGCCCGGAGAGCCGCGCCCGTCCCGTCTCCGCCCCGGCGAGCTCGAGCCGCAGATCGCTCGGCGCGGCGGGCGTGACGCCGACGTCGGCGATCGCCACCGTGTCGAACGGGACGCGCGCCGTCCAGGCCTCGCCGCGGCGCCCGATCCGCAGCGCGCCGGCCGCAGCGATGACGTCGCGCGCCTCGAACTGCAGCGGCGGCCCGTCACCGCCGATCGCCAACATCCCGGCGGCGTTCACCCGCGCGAGCTCCAGCTCCCAGACGGGGAACGCGAGATCGACGTCGACATCCTCGAGCTCGACGTTGCGAATGACGAGCGACCCCGACGGTCCGCCCCGCCTGGGGGCCTTGCTGGTCCGCTTGGCGTGCGGATCCAAGCAGCCCGCGCGCCCCTGGTCGGGCAGGCCCAGGAACGCGTCGAACGAGCCGATCGCGTTGTCGGGCAGCGCGAGTCGCCAGCTGCCGCGCGCCATCAGCACGTTGGAGAGCACCAGCCGAAACGGCTTCCCGTGGACCTCCAGCGTCGCCTCGAAGCGCGCCGCCGCGAACACCACCTTTCCGTCGGCCCCTGTGATTCGCAGGTTCTCGATCGCCAGGTCGGTCGGCCGTCCCAGCAGCAGCTGCCAGATCGCGGCCCACCCCAGATGCCCGCCCGAGATCTCGAACTTGCCGCACAGGCCGGCGGTCGCGCGTGCCACCGCCCAGCGTGCCACCGGCCCGCGCACCATGAGCGGCAGGAAGGTCGCCAGCAACAACAGGCCGCCCAACACCGCCGCCGTGATCCGGCCGATGCGACGTCGCCGCTGGCCGGACGCCCCCTTCATTGTGCTCAGCGTATCAGCTCCCAGCCGCCGCGACCCGTAAGGCGCCGCCGCACCTGGCCCTTCCCGTGGTCGGGTTGCGTGGCCATATTGATGGAAAATGACGCGGGTTCAGGCGGACCGCCGCTGGGCCGGGCTTCGGTCCGCGCGGGGAAGTCTGCGTGGACGTCTGCGTGGAGGTCTGCTCGCGTCGATCGCGTTCGCAGGAGTGATGGTGGGGTGCGCGACGCAGCAGAAGAAGCAGGCACCGGTGGTGCGCGACCTCCGAATCAAGGGGAACCAGCAGATCTCCGCGCGGCAGATCAAGAAGAAGATCCTGACCGCCACGACGGGCTGGTGGCCGTTCGCCACCAAGCAGTACTTCGATCCGGTCAGCTGGGAGGCCGACCTGCGGCGGATCGTCCGCCTCTACGAGACGCGCGGCTACTACCAGGCGCGCATCGCCCACGAGGCGGCGATCCCGCAACCCAAGGGCGTCGCGCTGGAGGTGAAGGTCGACGAGGGGGCAGTGACCCGGGTGGGGACGCTCCAGCTGCGCGGCCTCGAGGCGTTGCCGGCGGCCGATCGTGAAGCCGCCCTCGTGAAGATGCCGCTCGAGGTCGGCGCGCCGTTCGAGGAGAGCGATTGGGAGTCCGCCAAGAGAGGGATCCTCCCGCGCCTGCACAACCGGGGTTACGCCAAGGCGACCGTCGAGGGCGAGGCATTGGTCGACGTGAAAACGCATCTGGCGGCGGTGACGATCGTGGTGCACCCGGGACTGCGCTACCACTTCGGGGCGATCGACGTGAAGACCGCGCCCGAGACGCACGTCCCGGCGCTGTTCGTCTGGGAGCAGACGCGCCTGGCGATCCACGAGGGGGAGCAGTACAGCGACGACGCGCTGGAGGAGGCCGAACGCCGCATCTTCGGCATGGGCGTGTTCGGCAGCGTCAACGTCTCGGTCGGCACGCCCGACGACGCGGCGGCCGTCCTCCCCGTGGTGGTGACCGTTCGCGAGGCGCCGTTCCGGACGCTCCGGCTCGGTGGCGGCGTGGTGATCGATCAAATTCATGAGGAAGCCCGGCTCATCGGAGATTGGACCCACCGGAACTTCCTGGGCGGGACGCGAAAGCTGACCATTCATGCCGAGGCCGGCTGGGCTTTTCTTCCCAATATTTATGCGGTGGCCACCAACGACCTTTCGGTGGCGCCGCGCAACGGGCCCGTCGCCGATCTGGGCGCGACGTTCGAACAGCCGCGCCTCGCCGGCCATCCGACGCTCAAGCTGCAGAACGGCATCGATTTGGCACGAACGATCCAGCAGAGCTACGACAATTTGGGCGGGCGCCTCTTCACCGGCGTCGTCTGGCAGCCACGCGCGCGGGTGTCGATCTTTCCCTCCTATCACCTGGAGGTCGACTACCTGAACGGTTCGCCGATCAACAGCGCCGCGGCGGCGCCGCTCACGCTCGGCTGCCAGACCACCTCGGGCAGCTGCACCGTCTTCCTGTCGTACATCGAGGAGGTGCTGACCTGGGATCACCGCGACAAGCCGCTCGAGCCGCGCAACGGCTTTTACACCAGCCTGTCGCTGCAGCAGGGGGGCGGTCCGCTTCAGGGCGACTTCGGCTACCTGCGCGTGCTGCCCGATCTGCGCGCCTACGTGAGCTTCCTCGACGACAACGCCCTCACCTTCTCGGCCCGCCTGCAGCTGGGCGAGCTCTGGGCAATCTCGGGCGAGAGCGCGGTGGTGATCCGCTTCTACGGCGGGGGCGCCAACTCGATGCGCGGCTTCTCCGAGCGCCGGCTGTCGCCGCTTCTCGAGGCACCGGCCCCGGGCATCAAGCAGCCAGTTACTTGCTCGGTGACGTCGAGTGCCGCCGCCGGGTGCGAGACGGTGCCCATCGGCGGGAACGGCATGTTCCTGGGGAGCTTCGAGGCGCGCTATTCGGTGCTCGAGAACCTGCGGGTCGCCGGCTTCGTCGACGTCGGTCAGGTGACCACCGGCCTGTTCGGGGTGGGCGACCTTCCGGGCGTGCTGTGGGCGGTCGGCGTCGGCCTGCGCTACCTAACGCCGATCGGGCCGGTTCGGCTCGACCTGGCGCGCCGGCTGCCGTTCGGGACCCTCCCGGTGCTCTACACCACCAACCCGGACACCGGGGCCATCAACCCGGGCACCAATTCGTACCCTGTCGACGAGAGCTGCTTCGGCTTCTTCGGTTCCCATCCGGAAACCGCGGTGAGCGACGGCGCCTGCACCCTGCAGATCTCGATCGGGGAGGCCTTTTGAAGGTCCTGCGCATCGCCGGGGTGACGATCCTGGTGGCTATAGCGATCGTGCTGCTGGCGATCGGCGGTCTCTGGGCCTTCGCCCAGACGGACCGCGGTGGGGAGATCATCCGACGGATCGCCGTGGAGCAGGTGGACGCGCGCATCGCCGGACAGCTCGCTGTCGAACGGCTGCAGTTTGGCGGCGATCGCCTCAGTCTCGACGGCGTCGTTCTGCGCGATCCGGAGGGGACCGAGGTGGCGCGTATTGGAAGCGTCGATCTGACGTTTTCGGTCTGGGCGCTGCTGCGCCGGCACGTCGACATGCGGCGGCTCGAGATCCGGCGCCCCGAGCTACGCCTCGTCCTTGGCGACGAGGGATCCGACGCGTCGTCGAATCTAGCTCGCGCGCTCGCGCCGGCGCAGCCGTCGAAGGGACAAACAGCGCCGGGGACGGCGCAGGAGGGCGGACCGAACGTCGTCGTCGATCTGCGCGCGCTGGCGGTGAGCGGCGGTACGTTCAGCCTCCGCTCGTCCGCGCCCGAGATCCAGTTGGGGGCTATCGATCTCGAGGGCTCGGCACACTATGACGGGCGTGCGCAGGGGCTGCAGACCGATCTCCGGCTGACGACGGAAGCGGGGCGGGTCGATGCCCAGGGTGCCATCGATCTCGCCAAGTTGCGGGCGCCACCGTCGGGATTCGCCGTCCGGGTGCGAGACCTCGACCTCGCCAAGCTGATGCGCGACGCGCCGATCACCGCCATCGACCTCGACCTCAACACGCGCGGCGAACATCTGGACGCCGATCTGCAGGCGCGCGCCCCGGGCGCGACGGTGAGCGGGCACGGTGCGCTCGACGGCGGGCGCGTGGAGGCGCGTTTGCGGGTGGAGGCGAGCGATCTGTCGGCGACGGCGCGGAGCCTGGCGCGCGCTCATCTGGCACCGCCCATCGTTCTGGCGGGCCAGGGGCGGATCGACGTGGCGATCTCGGGACCACTCGCTCGGCCGTCGCTGCGCGTGGCCGGCCGCGTCCCGCAACTGACGGTCGAGCACAATACCGTCCGCGGTCTGACCGTGAGCGCGACGCTCCCGCGCCTCGACGCCCCGACCGCGATCGATCTGGATCTCAAGGCCACCTACGCGCGCCTGGGCGGGCGCGAGCTGCGGGGGATCGACGCGACGGTGCGTGCCACCGGGCGCCTCATCCAGGCCGACGTCCAGATCGCGAAGCCCTACCCCATCGCCCTCGCTGCCGTGGGGCACCGGCTCTCCCCCTGGTCGTTCGAGATCGGTGAGCTCATGTTGCGATACCCGGAGGCGACCTGGAAACTGGCCCAGCCGACCAGGATCGCCCTTCGGGGCGAGCGCGCGTCGATCTCCGGCCTCGACCTGCGCGCCCGTGGTCAGCGGGTGAACGCCGACCTGCAGAAGGGTCCTCGCGGCGGAAAGCTTCACCTGGTCGTGTCGCATCTCGACCTGGCGCGGCTCCCGCGTCCGCTGATGTCGCCCGCGCTGGTGGCGGTAGGGGCCGTCGATCTCGATCTCGACCTGCGATTCTCGTCCGCCCGGCTGCAGGGCAGCGTCACGGCACGTGCGCTTGGAAACGCCGTCGACGCGCAGTTCGACCTCCCAGCGTCTTGGCCGCCCACGGGTCGCCAGGGCAATGGAGGGTCTGCGGCTCCCTTGAAGCTGGCGCTGACGACGAGCGAGATCGACTTGGCGACCGTCGCCCGAACGGTCGCCGGCGTAACAGGAAAGCGCTCGTCGCTCGATCCACGCGGGAAGCTGCAGCTGGCGGCGACGGTCGACGGAAACGCCGCGCACCCGCGCGTCGACGTCGCGCTCGAGGGGCATTCCCTGCAGATCGCGGGCCGGGCGCTGGGCGAGCTCAGCGTGGCGCTTCACGGGGACGATGACCAGCCGCTCACCCTCGCCGTCCACGCCACACCAAAGGGGGTGCCGCCCGCCGAGCTGGAAGCGACGTCGCCGCTCTCGCTCCGGACCTTGCTTCGCCGGCGCCCCAGCGCCGCGACGCTGGCGCGCACGCCGTTCGAGATCAACGCCCATATCACCAAGTTTCCGCTCGCCATGCTTGGCAACCTGGTCGGCCAGACGATCGGGGGGCCGGTGTTCAGCAGCGGGACGCTCTCGCTGCAGCTCTCCGCACGCGGCAGCGCCGGCGATCCGACCGGGACGCTGGCGATCGATCTGAGTGGGGTGACGACAGCGCGCATCCCCGCCACCGACGCGCGGGTCGAGCTGAAGGTCGACCGCAAAACCACGGAGGCCAATGTCCGGATCCTTCGCGCTCGGCACCCGCTGCTGGCGCTCGAGGCGCGTTTCGGCGCGGGGCTGGCGGCCCTCGAAGACCCGAGTGGGCTCGCCGACGCTCCGCTTCGGCTGCGCGCCGTCATCGGTCCTCTGCAGATGCAGCGACTCGGCCTGCCGGGCGATCCCGCGACCGGCGCGCGAGAGGGTGCCCTGCGCGGGACCCTCCACGCCGATCTCTCTATCGACGGCACGTTGCGCGCGCCGCGCCTAGAGACCCATATCCAGGCCAGCGACCTCAAGCTCGATCAGACGCCTGTCGGTTATGCGCAGCTCGAAGCCCACTACGCCGACAGCAAGACGCGCGTCAATGGGCAGATCACCTCCGCCAATGGCGGACAGCTGACCCTGGAGGCTTCCTCGACGGCCGATCTCGGCCTGCCTGCCATCCGGGCGCACCGCCTCGATCCCGAGCGATGGCCGTTCGACCTGCGCCTGCAGGCGCAGAAGCTCGACCTGCGTGGGCTCTCCGGCCTGACCACCAACCTGCACCGCGCCGGCGGCCTGTTCGACGCCGACCTGACCGCGCACGGCAGCATTCACGACCCGAAGTTCTCCGGTCACGCCGCCTGCAATCGCTGCGAGCTGGAGCTCGCCGGGATGGGCGACTTCCGCGACATCCACCTGGCGATTCACGGCGACACCGACAAGATCGTCCTCGATGAGCTCTCGGCCAAGGACGGCGACGGAGACGGCCGCATCACCGCCAGCCTGGCGCGGAAACCAGGGGGCGACGGATATCAGATGACCGGCACCGTCGCGGTCAAGGAGATCCCCGCCTACAGCGACGGGCAGGTGCTGGCCCACGTGTCGCTGAATGCGGCGCTGTCGGGCAACTCGGGAGGCCGCGGGGGAAAGGCCGAAGCGAAGGTGAAGGTCGAGGACGCGCACGTGAAGCTCTCCGACGAAGAGCGCAGAAAGCTCCAATCGCTGCGCACGCCCGATGACGTGGTGATCGTCGACGACGGCCGTCCAGTCGATCGTGTCCAGGCGAAAAAGCTGAAGGCGGTGGCCAGTCGCATCGCTCCCCCCGTGCCATTGAAGGGGGCGACAGCCGCCACCGGGGGTGAGGGCGCGCCATCCGGCGTCCTCCTCTGGAAACGGATCACCATCGTGGTGACGGCCCCGAACAAGCTATGGGTGAGCGGCAGCGGCGCCGCGCTGGAGCTGGGGCTCGGGCCCGACTTCCGGATCGTGATCGCCGACGAGACAAACTTGCATGGCGAGGTGATCGTCCGGCGCGGCCGCGTCGACGCCCTCGGCCGGCGCTTCGACCTCAAGGCCGACTCATCGTTGCTTTTCGAAGGGGCGCCCGACCGCCCGACGCTCGACGCGACGGCGCAGTACCAGGACAACGACGACAACGTCACCGTGCTGGTGACCGCCAGGGGGCCGATCGATCACCTGACAATCGGCGTCAGCTCTCCGAACCGCCCCGACCTCAATCAATCGCAGCTCTACACGCTGATCATCACCGGCCACCTGCCGTCGAGCGGCGGGGGGAGCGGCGGCGTGGGCGCCACCGCCCAGAACGAGGCGGCGTCGATGATCGCCGGCGTGATCGCCGGTTCGCTGCAGAAGACTCTGGCCAAGCATCTCCCCCTCGACGTGCTCACCATCGACACGGGCGGCGGCCAGGGACTGACCGGGACGCAGCTCGAGGCCGGCCGCTACGTCACCGACCGGCTCTATGTCGGCTACGTCGGACGGATCGGCGCCGATCCGACGCGCTACCAGAATCGAAACGCCGTCCACGTCGAGTACCGGCTGACGTCCCGCTGGCAGATCGCGGGAGAGTACGGCGACGTCGGGACCGGCTCGGCCGACTTGATGTGGAAAAAGAGCTACTGAGTCGAGCTACTGAGTCGAGCTACTGAGTCGAGCTACTGAGCGCGCGCATGCGGGAGCTCACCGGAGCTCCTCAAGCGGGTGACGTCAGTTCGCGCAGCCGGCAGCTCGACGATGAACGTGCACCCCACGCCCGAGACCGAACGGACGTCGACGCGGCCGCCGTGGGCGTCAGCGATTCGCTTGACAGTGGCCAGCCCGAGGCCGATGCCGGGCTGGCGGCTGTTCCGACCCCGCACGTACGGCTCGAACGCCTGCTCGCCGAGCTCGGGCGGCAGGCCCGGGCCGTTGTCCTCGACCTCGATCCGGACGCGCGCATCCCGGCGATCCTCGATCACCCGCGCGCGCACCACGATGCGCGGCGACTGGACCCCGCCCGCGTACTTGACGGCATTGCGCAGAAGGTTGGAGACCAAGCTGGCCAGAACACCCGGGTTGCAAGCGACCGTCCCCGGCGCGTCGATCTCGGAGACGATGGGGATCTCTCGCTCTCCGTCGCCAGGCGCGATCTCCTTGATGGCGCCGGCGATCACCTCGGCGACGTCGGCCTCGATGCCAGGCTCCGGGCGAGCACCCGCCCGCGCGAAAGCCAGGAGGCCGTCGACGATCAGCCGCGCGCGGTTGATCCCGGCACGTCCCGATTCAATCGCCCGGCCGACGCGCTCCGGCGGAGCGGTGCCCCGGGCGAGCAGATCGAGCGCCAGGCTGGCGGCCGACAGCGGTCCAATCACGTCGTGTGCCACGCGCCCGGCGAACGCCTCCAGCTCGTCGGCCCGCCGTTCGAGGAGTGCCGTCGTCCGCCGCACCAGCCGCCAGGCCAGAGACCCGGCGACGAAGGTCAGCAGCACGCAGACCGCGTCCAGCACGATTGCGTTCACCACCGACTGCCGTCCCAGCTTGCCTATGGTGCGCGCCAGCTCGCCGCCCCGGGCGGCGTTGAAATCGATGAGACGCAAGACAGCGGCGTCGAGACGACCCGCCGCCGGCTGCAGCTCCTTCTCCAGCACCGCGCGCACCTGCGCCCGATCAGGGTCCCGCTCGATCTGCTCGAGCCGCGCGATCGCCGTCGCCAAGTCCATTTGCGCCCGCTCGGCCGCCGGGACCAGGTCGGCCTCGCCCGGAAGGGTGGGCAAGGCATGGTAGCCATTCCAGTCATGCTCGATCGCGGTGAGCGTGGCGTCGATCCGCTTGCGCTGGAACGGGGGGCGCCCCTCGAGCGCCGCGTCCAGATCTCCGTCGTCCAGCAGCGTGATGCGGCGAAGATCGGCCCGCAGCAACGCCAGATGCTCGATGCTGGGCGCGGTGTTTCCGGCGATCTGCTGGGAGGCCCGCCGGATGCCGAGGTCGCTCCACTCGGCGACCGCGGTCGAGAGAATGAAAGCCGCCGCGACCGCGCCGAAGGCAATCAGCAGCGTCCGTCCGGACGAGTCGAGCTTGTTGCGCTCCGGCCGCACTTTGTGGGTCTAGCAGGCGGGCGCCCACCCGCAACCCGGGTCGAGTATTGATTCGCCTCGGGAGCGCAACCGATGCCGCAACCAATGTCGAGGAATGGTAGAAGCCCAATCAACTGCCATGGCACGAATTCTGGTCGTCGAGGACGAGAAGGATCTGCAGGAGGTCCTCAGCTACAACCTACGCCAGGCGGGCCACACCGCGATCGTCGTCGGCGGGGGGCGGGACGCCCTCGGGGCGGTGACCGAGCACCGACCGGATCTGGTGCTGCTCGATCTGATGCTCCCGGACGTGTCGGGCGTCGAGATCTGCCGCCGTCTGAAGAGCAACGCGGAGACCAAGGACGTCCCTATCGTGATGGTGACGGCGAAGGGGGACGAGGTCGACCGGGTGGTCGGGTTCGAGCTGGGCGCTGACGACTACGTGGTGAAGCCCTACAGCCTGCGCGAGCTCCTGCTGCGGGTCGACGCCGTCCTCCGTCGCACGACCCCTGCCCCGGCTGGCAGCGCGCGCGGCATGCTGGTGTTCGGTAAGCTGCGGGTCGATCGCGACGCACACCGGGTCTGGGTCGACGGCGACGAGGTCACCCTGACCGCCCTCGAGCTGCGCCTGCTCTCGACGCTGCTCGAGCGCCGCGGGCGCGTCCAGTCGCGCCCCGCGTTGCTCGACGACGTCTGGGGGATGAGCGGCGAAGTCACCACCCGCACCGTCGACACCCACGTCAAACGGCTGCGCGAGAAGCTGGGGAACGCGGGTCCATACATCGAGACGGTGCGCGGTGTCGGCTATCGCTTCACGCCGGCGCCCGATCACGCGGCGGCTACCGGCGACGGCGGCTCCGACGACGACGTGCCATGAAGCTCAACATCCGCGGCAAGCTGTTCGCGGTCTCTCTGGGCCTGATCGCCGTCTCGATGCTGGCGGGCGAGATCTATCTACGTCCGGCGGTGGAGACAAACCTGCTCGATCGGATCCGCGACGATCTGTTCGCGCGGCTGTCGCTGGTCGAGCACGCCGCCCGCGGGCAAACCGATCTCGACCACGTTCATTGGGACGCGCTGGCCGACGAGCTGGGGCCGCTTGCGCACGGGCGCGTCACCTTCATCGACGCCGATGGCGTCGTCCTCGGCGATTCGCAGGTCTCGCTGGAAGGGCTCGCGCACGTCGAGAACCACCGCGACCGGCCCGAGGTGGCGGCGGCGCTGGCCGGAGGCGAACGGTCGTCGACCCGCAACAGCGCCACGGTGCACGAGCGGCTGATGTACGCGGCGGTTCCGCTCGCGCTACCCGGCGGCGTGCGCGGCGCAGCCCGACTGGCCGTCCCGCTCGACGAGGTCGATGCCGCTGTCAGCAGGCTACGCCACATCCTCTGGGCGTCTCTCGGGCTGGTGCTGATCGTGGCGGTGGTGCTCTCCAGCGTCGCCGCGCAGATGCTTTCGCGCGCGCTCGGCCGCATGACCGAGGCGGCACGGCGGATGGCCGCCGGCGATCTCGCGGTGCGCACGCGCCCCGCCGGCACCGACGAGATCGCCGACCTGGGACGCGCGCTCGACGCCATGGCGGGAAACCTCACCACCACGCTCACCGCGCTCCGCACCGAGCGCGATCTGTTGGAGGTGATTCTCGAATCGATGCAGGAGGGGGTGCTGGTCCTGGACCAGGACAACCGGATGCTGCTTGTTAATCCAGCCCTGCGCGCCACCTTCTCGCTCGGCCCCGACGCCGAAGGGCGGGCGGCGCTGGAGCTGATCCGCAATGCCGAGCTGCAGTCGATCCTGGAGCGGGCGCGCAAGGGCGCGGGGGCCATCACCGGCGAGATCGAGATCACCGGCCCCAAGCCGCGACGCCTGCTCGTTCACGCAGCGTCGTTGCCGCCCCTCAACGCCAGATCCCAGGGCCTCCTGGCGGTGTTCGTCGACGTGAGCGAGATCCGACGCCTCGAGACGCTGCGCAAGGACTTCGTGGCCAACGTCTCGCACGAGCTGCGCACCCCGATCACGGCCGTGCGCTCGGCCGTCGACACGCTCCGACTGACGCTGGAGCGCGATCCGACCGCCTCGGATCGGTTCGTCGACATCATCGACCGCAACGCCCAGCGCCTCGGCGCGCTGGTCGAGGATCTGCTCGATCTTTCGCGCATCGAATCGAAGGAATACCGACCCGACGTGACGCCGGTGTCGCTGCGTGCCCTCTCGGAGCAGGTGCTCTCCCTCCTGCGTCCGCGCATCGAGGAGAAGACGTTCGACGTCGGCAACGAGATCCCCGTCGATCTGCCGGCCGCGCGCGCCGATCGCAAGGCGCTCGAGCAGGTGTTCACCAACCTGCTCGACAACGCCATCAAGTACTGCGGCTCCGGGACCCGGATTCGTTTGCGCGCGCAACAGGTGACACCGGGGAACGCGTTGCGGGTGGAGATCGCCGACTCCGGCCCCGGCATCGAGCCGCGACACCTGCCGCGGCTCTTCGAACGGTTCTACCGCGTCGACAGCGGGCGCTCGCGCGAGATGGGCGGAACCGGTCTCGGGCTGTCGATCGTGAAGCACCTGGTGGAGGCTATGGGGGGGACGATCGGCGTCGACAGCACCCCCGGCCGCGGCGCCACTTTCTGGTTCACGCTCCCCCCGGGGTGACCGAACTTCCTAGAACCTTTACCTTGCCGCAGCGCGGCGGTTTTGTAACACATTCGTTACACGGCCGTATCGCGATCGTGGCAAGGTAGGCCCCTCTTTCACCCATGTCGGCCGCCAAGCGAACGCTCCGAAGGGTGATCAGCTCCTGGCTGAATGGCGAGAGCCACGCGCCGCAACTGCTGCGGCGCTGTGAGACCTGCGGCGAGAAGTGCTGGCGTCCGCTCGACGCATCGATCAAACGCGTCGAGATCGATGCGCGGCTGGCGAACGGGGCCCGTGCCGACGTCCTCCTGACCGATGATCGCGGCGGCGTTCAGCTGGTGATTCAGCTGGACGGCGGCAGCCGCCTCCCCAACCGCGTCGATCCTCGCGCCGGGATGCCGCTCATCGTCGTGCGCGCCGCGACGCTCGACGCCGACCCGGCACGCTGGTCGACGTTGCGCGAGTTCGGCATGCCGGCCTGGCGCTGCCGCTGCGCAGGCACCCGCTCGCTCTCGGTCGACGACGACTTCTCGCTGCGCGCGATCGGCTGCCCGATTCATCTCCGCCACGACGGGACCCAGCACTTCGCCCGCGTCATCGAAGACTGCGGCCGCTGTGCCTTCTTCGTCGGCATCGGTTATGTCGGTGCCGATCGCCGGCGCATCCAGCTCCGTTGCGGATTTGGAGCGCCGCCGTCGGAGCGCCGACCGCCCTCGCCCGCTCCTCTGATCGAGCTCGGCCCGCGTCTCCAAATCGTGGCCGGATCGTAACCGCCTCTCTCCGCTAGCTCGGTCATCATGCCGGGCAGAGGAGACGACGCGGAGATGTTCGATTTCGACGTACTCAAGATCAGCGAAGCGCCCGAGGGTGAAGGCTTCGGCGGCGCGGGGATGCGCGACGACAAGACCGCCCTCGGTCTTCACACCCTGCGCCTCGACGTGCGCGTCACCGACGTCCCGCGCGGACCGGCGCTCACGCTCTCGCCGGAGGCCGGCCTGGCTTCGGCGATCGAGGCGATGCGCCAGCGGGCGCGCGGGGCCGCGGTGGTGGTTCAGAACCATCGCCCGGTCGGCGTCGTCACCGACCGCGACATCCTGACGCAGGCCTGCGCCGAGTTCGACGACCTGCGCGGCATCCCGATCAGCTCGGTCATGTTGCCCTGCCCGGAACCGCTGCGCGAGACCGACACGGTGGGCTCGGCGCTCCGGACCATGTGCGCGCGGCGCCAGTGGCACCTGCCGATCGTCTGCAGCCGCGGTCTGTTCCTCGGTGCGCTCGACATCGCGGACATTTCGCTCTGGCTGCGCGATCGCTTGACCATGATTTCAGTCGACGCCGCGTTCGCCGGCGTCGATGCGAGTGTGTAGCCCGACAGGGGTGGGGACAGAGGAGAGACACCGGGGAGCGGCGCGCAGGGAGAGACGTCGAGGAGGTCGAGGAGATCGTCGGGAAATCTTGGGGGGGCGCGCCGCCCCCGGGGCTCGTTGGGCGAGGCTTACAGAGTCTCGACTTTCCCCTGCCAGTTCTTTCCCGCCTCGGCGTCGCCGAGCTCCTTCCCGCAGCGGGCGATCCGCTCGTAGATCCGGCGGCGCTCGTCGGGGCTGAGAACGCCGTCGCAGTTGTGAAGGACACTGCGCGACAGCTCGAGGCAGTCGCGCCACTCGCCGCGCGCGAGATGAATCTCCGCGTAGCGGTTCCAGACCCGAAACTGATCGCGAAGCTGGATCCACTCCGGCGGAAGGTGCATCTCGACCGGGGTCGCGCGGCGCAGCACGGCGCCGACGCGCAAGATGAGCTCCCGCATACTGAACGGCTTCACCACATAGTCGTCGGCGCCGAGCGCCAGCCCCCGCACGCGCGCCTCCGACCCGCCCATGGCGGTGACGAACATGATCGGAAGGCGGCGCGTCCGCGGCGTCTCGCGCAGGCGCCGGCAGACCTCCACCCCGTCGATGTCAGGCAGCATCTGGTCGAGCAGGACGAGGTCGGGACATTGCCGGTCGACCTCGGCCAGAGCCTCCGCTCCAGTCAGCGCCCCGACCGTGTCGTAGCCGGCGTTGCGAAGCCCCTCCTGGACGACCTCGGTGATGTCCGGGTCGTCATCCACCACCAACACCCTGAACATCCCCTCTAGGCTACAGCCTCCCCCCTAGGAACGCTCGTAACGCGTTGGTGACGTTTACCGGGAGATCTGGTGGCGAAGCGCTCTGCCACGCCCGTAATTTGGCCCGTAATTTGGCCCGTAGTTTGCCGCTTTTCTGTCCCCTTTCGACCGTCGGCAAGAATAGGTCTGCGCATTGACGCATGAGGCGCAGGCCTGGAATCGGGAGACGGAGCCGACCCCCGGCTTCAGGAACATGCCGGATGGGCCAGTCAGCACTTGCAGTCCTTGATCTCGTTACAACAGTTCTCCGGGACCCGGCCGTCCGTCCGGCGATCGTACGACAGCACGCGCCCACGTGCATCGAGGGCGATGTCGCAGCACGCCTGCAGCATCTCCTGGATCTGTCGCCGCCCGCGCTGGACGCGAGACTTCATGCCGGACAGCGAGATTCCGAGCATCTCGGCGGCCTCTTTTTGGGTCATCCCCTGGAGCTCGGTCAACGTGATCGCTTCGCGATAGGGCGACGGGAGCGCCGCGACGAACACCACCAAATACTGGGCGAGCTCTCGCTCGGCCGTTCCCTCCTCCTCGTCGGATGGCGGGGCCGGGATCTCTTCCGCCACCGCCGGAGCATCGGTTGCCAGAGGATTTCGAGCCCGCGTTCTGCCGTGATCGGCGAGGGCGCTGCGCGCCACTTGATACACCCACGGCCCGAACCGCTCCGTCTCGCGCAGATCGGCGACACCCTTTTGGAGCCGAACATAGATCTCCTGTAGTACGTCGCCCACGTCATTGGGGTCGGCGAGCCGCCGCACGACGAATGGCCTCAGGTGGCGCTCGATTTCCTGCCAGACGCCGCGCGCGCTCGGTTGAATCAAGACGTCTGCCTCCCTCAGCTTGCGCAGCAGTTCGGACCGCAGCAGACCTGGTCCTTCGGCTTGACCGCCTCGATCGCAGCCGAAGCAACATAGTCCTCGGATCCCGAACCCGGCATCCAGTTACGGATGAAGTCGCGGCTGCCAGGCTTGACGTTGATCTCAACCTGCGTAAAGCCCGCCTCGGACAGGAAGCTCTTGAGGTCCTCGACCGTGGAGGCACCCGACACACAGCCGGTCAACGAGGCAACGTGCTCCTGCAGTGCTTCCGGCAGCGTCGCGGTCGCGACGACGTCCGAGATGGCCAGCCTGCCCCCAGGCTTGAGGACGCGCCAGGCCTCTCGGAAGGCGGCCTTCTTGTCGGGCACGAGGTTGATCACACAGTTCGAGAGGATGACGTCCGCAATCGAATCGGCGACCGGCAGGTGCTCGATCTCGCCCAGCCGGAACTCGACGCCCCCAATCCCTGCCTTCTTTGCGTTGTTCCTGGCCTTCGTCACCATCGAGGCCGTCATGTCGACCCCAATGACGGAGCCCCCCGGCAGCACCCTCTTCGCCGCCAAGAAGCAGTCGAACCCGGCTCCACTGCCCAGGTCCACCACCGTCTCTCCGGGACTGAGGTTGGCGATCGCCTGCGGATTCCCGCAGCCGAGCCCCAGGTCGGCGCCGGCGGGCACCGCCGCGAGGTCCTGTTCGGAGTAGCCCAGCTTCAGGCTCGATCCTACACCGCCCCCGCAACAGCCGGGCGCGCAGCCTGGCGCATCCGCTTCGGCCACCTTCCCGTAGTGCTCGCGCACCGCGTCTCTTACCTGCTCTGCGTCCAAGTCGCTCATGGTCACCTCTGATTCTAAGGACGATGACCCGGCTGAAAGGACGCAAGAAAAGACCGCGACGCCTACTCGGGTCGACTACCAGCCGCGCTCGACGACCAGGCTCTTCACACGATCGCGGATGTCGTCCCGAATCCGTCGGACCGTTTCCATGTCCCTCCCCTTGGGGTCCTGCAGCGGCCAGTCGTCGCGTTCTAGCCCCGGAACGACTGGGCACGCCTCGCCACAGCCCATCGTGACGAGCAGGTTTGCTCCCGCCGCGAGGTCCCGGGTGAGGAGCACCGGTTTGGCGTCCGAGAGGTCGATCCCGACCTCCTTCATCGCCGCCAGAACTTCCGGATGGACCCGTGAGCCCGGCTCGGTTCCGGCCGAGATTCCCCTGGCCCGCTCGGAATTCGCCAGCTTGTTCATCCAGGCGGCGGCCATCTGCGACCGGCCGGCGTTATGTATGCAAGCGAACAGGATGGTCTTCATATTTCTCTTCCTTATGGGAAACGAGCACGCGGGTCGCGACGCTTGGCAAACTGGGAACGAGCCACCGGAAAAGGGCCGTGGATGCAGCTGCGCCGAGGAGCTGCGCCACGATGAAACCCGGGGTGTCCGCCGGACGTATGCCGGCGAAGGTGTCGCTGGCAGCGCGAGCGAGGGTGACCGCCGGGTTCGCAAACGAGGTCGAAGAGGTGAACCAGTAGGCCGCGGAGATGTAGGCGCCCACGGCGAACGGGGTCGACGACGGTCGCGCCCGGCTGCACCCCCAGATGACCGAGAGCAGTCCGAACGTCGCGACGAACTCGCTCACGATCTGAGCCATTCCGCTCCGCACGTGGTGCGACGCGGAGAACAGCGGCTCGCTGAACATCACGTGAGCGCAAGCTGCGCCGGCGAAGGCGCCGCCGATCTGGGCGAGGATGTACGGGGTGACGTCGCGCCAGGCGACTCCCCCCTGGCTCGCGTCGGCGAGAGTGACCACCGGGTTGAAGTGGGCACCCGAGATCGGCCCGAACGTGAGGATGAGCGCGACCAGACCCGCCCCCGTGGCGATCGTATTGGCCAGCAGAGCGATGGCGACGTTCCCGCCTGCCAGGCGTTCCCCCATCACACCTGAACCGATGACTGTCGCGACCAGCAGCGCCGTCCCGACGGCCTCGGCTACGGTTCTCCGTGAAAGACTCGACCGCTCTGTCATCGGCACGTCACCTGACATATAATAGTTGTCGTATACATCAAATCACGAATGGGAAACAAGACAGAGCTCGGAAAGATCCTCCTCTCGGTGGCGCGGTCCGTCGAGCGCGTGCAGCGCGAGCAGGTCTGTTGTGGCGATCTCACGCTTCAGCAGTTCGACACGCTCAAGCGCATGGCGACGAACGAGAGGAACACGCTCGGCACGATAGCGCAGGATCTCGAGATCGATCTCTCCACGGCCAGCCGAAACCTCACCCGACTCGAAAAGCAGGGATACGTCTCGAAGCTTCGCGACGAATCGGACGCGCGCACGGTGATCCTTCGATTGACGAAGAAGGGGCAGCGCGCTCTGTCCACGCTTTCTTGCGACGAACGTGACGCCTTCGCCGCCGTGTACGACCGCCTCCCGGCGGCCAAGCGGGCGGCTGTGCTTGAAGGCCTCGCGGTTCTTTCGGACGCGCTGGAGGGAGTTCAGGATCGCTCGGCGGCGGAGTGCTGCCCGCCAACTGCTGGCCAGGATGTTCGACGTTCGAGAGGAGTGTCATGAGCAACGTCCACGTTCATCTCCACGTATCCGACATCGACGCGAGCCGCACGTTCTACGAGCGCTTCCTGGGATCGACTCCGGTGAAGGTCAAGCCGGGGTACGTGAAGTTCCTTCCGGACTTCGCGCCGATCAACCTCGCTCTGTCGGCTGGCGAAGCCGGAGCAGGAAAGACAGTCGATCATCTTGGGTTCCAGATCGAAACGCGAGAGGCGGTTCAGGCTCTTCTCGAGCGCGTGAAGGCGACTGGGCTCTCCGTTCGCGAGGAGATGGGGAGCGACTGCTGCTTCGCCAACCAGGACAAGTTCTGGGTTCGGGATCCCGATGGGATCGAGTGGGAGATCTATCACCTGAACTACGATCTCGAAGACGAAGCGATCCCGGGGAACAACGACGCGACCTGCTGCACGCCGCTGGCGCGGCTGTCGAAGCGACCGTCGGCTGGCTGACGTCCGCTGACTCCGATGTAAGGGCGCTACGTCTTGTAAAGGAACGCGTCGCTCTCCTCCGCGACGAACTGCCGGATCCTCTCCCGGATCTCGTCCCGCACCGCGATGGTCTTCGTCAGGCGTTCCTGACCGACCCTGCATGGTCCTGTAACCAAATCGTCACCAAGGTTTCGGCGGCGCCACGCAGCCGCAACACTTGGTGACCGAATTCCGGTTGGTGTTGACCCGATCGATCGCGGCGCGATACGGGTTCTGGCACACGCACAAACACCATGTTTATTCGGAGGCTATCAATGACACGTATGACTCGCTTCGCCGTCACGCTGGCCGTGACCGCGGGAGGGATGTTGGCTGCCCGCGCCGCGAGCGCGCAGGACGCCGGCACCACGCCCACCTGCGCCAGCCTAACCAACCCCGTCTACGTCACCGGCTCGAGCGCGTTCGAGGCCACGCTGGCGGCCTTCGCCGTGAAGCTCACCAGCACGAGTGAGACGACCCCGATGACGGTCGTCGACCTCAAGCCCGGATCGTGTTCCGGCGTCAACAACATCGCCACGAACGCCGACCTGACCGGCACCGCGACTTACTACGCGTTGACCGGAACCACGCTCACCAAGCTGAGCTGCACGTTGCCTGCGTCGGGACAAAAGGCCGACCTCGCCGTCTCAGACGTCTTCTACGGCTCGTGCGGCACGGCCGCGCCGGCCACGCAGCCGACTGCACTGAAGGACTTCCCAGGCCCCGTGCAGGCGATTGAATTCATCGTCAACAAGCAGAACACCACGACCGGATATCTCACGGCGGCCGAGGGGCAGGATCTCTACGGCTGCGGTGCGGGCGCCAACATTTCGAGCTTCAATCAGATGAACGGCATCTTCTGCCGCGACGCAAACTCGGGCACGCAGATCGTCGTCGCTGACAACATCGGCCTCTCGCCCGCAACACCGGCTCCGCCAATCTGCGTCTCGGTTTCGGGCAGCATGATGCCGACCTCGGTCGCCGGCTACGCCTCGCCGAACGCCGCCATCGGGATGCTCAGCGCCGACAACTACGACCTCAACCGAAGCACGCTGGGAGCGCTGGCGTTCGCGGCGGCTGGCCAGACCAAGGCGTACTACACGGACTCGACTGCGTCGGCGCGCGATCGCCAGAACGTCCGCGATGGTCACTACACGATGTGGGGTTACGAGCACCTCTTCGCTTACGTGGACGGCACCGGCAAGCCGAGCAGCGCCAACGCCGCCCGCCTCATCAACATCATCAACGGCGTGGTCACCGACGCCGCCGTCGGTGACTACGTGACGGTCGAGGCGACGGCCGGCACGATCCCGGTCTGCGCGATGGCCGTCAAGAAGACCGACGACCTGCCCGGCTACCTCTCGCCAGCCACGGCGACCTGCAGCTGCGCCTTCGTGAAGGCCGCGACCGGCACCGCTCCCACGAGCTGTGTCGCCTGCGGTGGTGGTTCGGACGGCGGCGCTGACGCTGCGGTGGGCGGCTGCACCGGCGGCAAGACCTGCCACAGCGGCTTCTGCGAGTGAAAGGACTTATGACCATGCGTAGACATCTGAAGAACTTGTTTTTGGTGGTGAGCTTGGCCGGCTTCGGCGCGATGGCCTGCTCGTCGGGCTCGTCGGGCGGAACCGGTGGGAGCGGCGGCAAGGGGGGCACGACCGGAACGGGGGGCGCGGCCGGCGCGGCAGGCACGAACGGGACTGGCGGCGGGGCGGGGGCAGGCACCGGTGGAGCGGCTGGGGCAGGCACGGCCGGAGCGGCAGGAGCGGGCACTGGCGGCGCAGGCGGCGGTGCGGCGGGGAGTACGGGAACGGGCGGAACGGGCGGGCTGAGCGCGGCGGCGGTGAACCTCGCGATCATCAACGCGCCAGCGGCCACCGGCGTCACGGCGATTGCGCCGACGCGCACGCCGCCGACGTTCACGCCGGCGAACTGTCCGTAACCGTCTCGACACTGTTTCGGGGCCGTCCCTTTCTCTCCGGGGGAGAGGGGCGGTCTCGAGTTCTCTTAACGTGATGACCGTTGAACTTGGCAAACAAAGCATCTGGTAACTGGGCAAGGTATTGGGTCGTTGGGCTCTTGTCCGTGGCATCGACGACCGCCACGGCCCAGACGGCTGGGGCGCCTGCAGCGGCGCCGCCCACCAAAGGGTCGGACGCCGTCGCGCCGCTTGGACCACAGTCTCCGGCGGATTACGCGGCGGCCAAGGCCACCGCTGAAGCGGCCGCGCGCGAGCAGCAGGCGCGCGACGCCCGCGACGCCGCGCAGGCCCGCGAAATCGCCCAGCTGCGCACCGACCTCGAACAGCTGCGAAACCAGCAGGTCGAGGACCGACAGGTACGGGCCGAGGCCGTCGACGCACTGAACGCGCGCGGCGAGTTGCTCAAGGCCGAAGCGGCGCAAGCACCGCCCGATGTGCTCACCGCGCGCATCGGCCTCAGCTTGACCGGGTATGTGCAGGCCGACTGGGTGGTCAACAACCAGTCGTCGCAGAATCAGCTGAGCCCTTCGGGGGCGCCGCTGAACCAGAACGAGATCCTGATCCGGCGGGCGCGCCTGCGGGCCGCTGTTGATCGCTGGTGGGTGGCTGGGTTGGTCGAGTTCGACGGCAACACGGTCAACGGCGCCACCGCGCGGATCATCGGCGCAGAGGCGTCACTGAAGTTTCCGCCCGAGCGAGGGAACCCGTTGCCGTTGCTGATGGCGACCGTGGGTCTCTTCAAGATCCCCTTCGGGTTCGAGGTCGGACAGAGCGATCGCGAGAGGCTGTTTCTCGACCGCTCGACAGCAGAGCGCGGTCTCTTCCCCGGGGAGTACGACGCTGGGGTCCGGCTGCAGGGGGGGTGGCGCTTTGCCCGTTACGCATTCGCGTTCATGGACGGCGAGCCGATCGGCGAGAAGACCGGCTTTCCGCTGCACGATCCGAACGGCGCCAAGGACTTCGTCGGCCGGGTCGGGATCGACACGCCGATCGCGCCGATGGTCTGGGTGGCCGGCGGATTCTCGGGTCTCTCCGGGACTGGGTTTCACCCTGGAACGGCAGCGACGAAGGCGACCCTGCAGTTCACCGACCGCGACGGCAACGGTGTGCTCTCGGGTCTGAACGAGATCCAGGTCATTCCCGGCGCCGCTGCAACGCCGTCGCAGAACTTCTCCCGCTTCGGCTACGGCGCCGATCTGCGGATCGGCGTCAACGAGCCGTCGCTCGGCGCGACGGTCCTCTGGAGCGAGCTCTACTGGGCACAGAATCTCGACCGCGCCATCCTGCCGGCCGATCCGGTCGCCTTCGGGCGCAACTACCGCGAGTTCGGCGTCTACGTTGGCGTCACCCAGGATCTCGGGCCGCATGCGCAGGCCGGCATTCGCTACGACTTCTACAATCCCGACGCAGACTCGGTGAACACGGTCATGGGGGCGACGAAGCCGACGGCGCTGGCCTACCAGACGGCCGCCTTTGCATTGGCGCTGCGCGCGCCTTCGGGGCGGCTGATCGCGGAATATGATCTCAATCGCAACCACAACGGCCGCGACGCCGAGGGGAACCCGGTCAATCTGCCGTCGAACAGCTTCACGATCCGTGGCGAGGTGAGCTTTTGAGGCGCCTTGCGGTCGGCCTGGTCGCGACGAGCTTCGCAGCGAGCCTCGCGGCGGCGGGGTGCGGCGCGGGCGCCAGCCCGGAGTCGGGCATCACGGCGCTCTTGCGCGCCTCGAGCGCCCAGTTCGTCGACGGGGCACTGGCCCCCGACACCTCGGCGATGGGAACGGCCGCCATCAGCGGGGTGGCGATCAACAACACCACCGTCTATCCGGGAGAGCTGGGGTTTTCGCTCTCCGGGACCGTGACCGGCGCTACCGCATTGGTCGGCCTCAAGAACGACGTCGGATATTGGATCATTCCGGCGCCGATCGCGGACATCACGACCTCCGGCGGCTTCATCTTCACGACCCAGCTCTCTTTCTCGCCGCTTCTCCCCTTGGGATCTCAGATCTTGACCCTGCGCGGCGTGGCCGCCGATGGAACCGTGGGACCCGCCCAGCTCTACACCCTGACGGTCGTGCCGACGGCACCGCCCCCCACCGGCCAACTGGTCATCACGCTCAACTGGGACACCGAAGCCGACCTCGATCTGCACGTGGTGATGCCCAACGTCGACGATTCGACGATGCCGATCGAGCTGTGGAGCAAGCACCCGGTGGGGCTGCCGGCGCCGACGTTCGGGGTCCCGTCGCCGGATGCGACCCAGATCGCGAACGCCCCCTACCTCGACTTCGACTCGAATTCCAACTGTGCGATCGACGGCCGCCGTCAGGAGAACGTCGTCTTCCCGGCTGCGCCGCCGCCAGGGGACTACATCGTTCGCGTCGACACCCCCTCGTTGTGCAGCCAGTCGAGCGCGCAGTGGACGGTGAGCACCACTCTGCCGGACGGCACCGCGCTCGGCGCGCAGTGGGAGTCGACCGACGCATCCACCCGCGGCGCTCATGTCGCCGGATCGGGCCTGCTGGCCTTCACCTTCACGATTCCGACTCCGACTCCGACTCCGACTCAATGAAAGGTAGCTGGAAGGGGGAAACATGAATTCCAACGTCCTCATGCAGAAGCTGGTGTTCGTCGCGTCAGTCGCGAGCCAGGCGGTGCTCTACGTGCTGCTCGGTCTGTCGGTGCTGTCGATCGGCGTGATCGTCGAGCGCTGGTGGTACTTCCGCCAGCGCCGCGACAACCTGGACGATCTGGCGGAGCGCCTGCGCAAGGCGTTCAGCCGCGACGATCTGGCAGGGGCGCGCAAGCTGCTCGCGGTCAGCAAATCGGTTGAAGCGACCATCATCCGTGAGGCGCTCGACTGGTACGACGACGGCCCCGAGGCGGTCGAGCAGATCCTGGCCAAGGCGACGCGCCTGCGGCGCAAGGCATTCGAGGGCGGGCTGCTCTTTCTCGGCACCCTCGGCAACAACGCGCCATTCATTGGCCTCTTCGGCACGGTGCTCGGCATCGTGACGGCCTTCCGGGAGCTGGGGGCCAACTCGATGGGCGCGATGGGAAACGTCATGGGCGGCATCGCCGAGGCGCTGATCGCCACCGCTGTCGGCATTCTGGTCGCCCTCCCCGCCGTCATCTTCTACAACGTGTTTCAGAAGAAGGGCGGCGACATCGAGGAGCAGGCCGCCGCGCTCGGCAACATCGTCATCGCCTCGATGCGAACGCAGCGCCGCGCCCAAGCCGCGCCGACCGCGACCGATCCGATCGCCGACCGAACCGGCGAGCATGTCGGCCGGGTGGCCGGGGTCGAGGCCTAAATGGCCGGCACGATGGGGGGCGGCCGCGGCCGCGTCCGCACGATCGCGCAGATCAACGTCACGCCGCTGGTCGATGTCGTGCTGGTGTTGCTGGTCATCCTGATGGTCGCCTCGACCTACATCGTCGCGCAGACGCTGAAGGTGCAGCTGCCGCGCGCGAAGTCGACCGACGGCACAGCCGACAAGCCGACCAAGGTCGAGCTGCTCAAGGACGGAAGGCTGCGCTGGAACGAGGTCGACACCCCCGAGTCGGCGCTGGCCGACAAGATGAAGGTGGCAGTGGCGGCGGATGCCGAAATGAGCCTGGTGGTGAGCGCCGACAAGGAGGTGATGCACGGCAACGTGGTGCACATCCTCGACCTGGCCAAGCTGGCGGGCATCACCAAGTTCGCGATCAACGTCCAGCAGAGCGGAGAGTAGTCCTTGCGCTGGCCCACGGTCATTATCTCCGTGGGGCTGCACGTCGGGCTGGCCGTCGGGCTGGTCGCGGTCGCCCAAAAGCGAGAGCTGCGACGGCGAGCGATCTCCGTCGCGGTGCAGGACGAGAAGAAGAAGGCGAAGCCTCCCAAGCCGCCCGCCCCGCCCAAGCCGATCGCGCACCCGGCCATCGCCAAGGTCGAGCCGGTGGCGGCGAAGGCGGCCAGCGCAGCGCCGGTGGCGCACGTCGCGGCCGCCCCGGTGGCGATGAACCTCGCCATGTCGAACGCCGGCCTCGACGTCGGACCCGGCATCGGCCTCGAAGGCCGCGCCAAGCCGGCAGCCGCGCCGGCCAAGGTGGCCTCCGCGATCTCCGAGGCGCGGACGCGCCGCACGCGCGAGGAGGCCGGCGGCGGCGGCGCCGACGCCCCTTGCGAAGAGGAGCCGACCAAACCAGAGGCGATCGTCCAGACCCCGACGATCGACTACACGCTCTACCCGCAGGCGCAGGCCGACGGGATCGAGGGGAAGTTCAAGGCCCGCCTCACCATCGACGCCGACGGCCAGGTCGAAGGCGTCACGGTGCTGTCCGGCGTCGACCCGGCCTTCGACGCCGCCATCGTGGCCGCCCTCAAGCGCTGGCGCTTCAAGCCCGCGATGGCGTGCGGCAAGCCGCTGGCCGGCGTCACGGTGCCGTTCACCGCGCGGTTCGAGCTCGGCGACTAGCGGATGAGACGCGCGCTTGCCCTGTCGGTCGCTCTGGCGGCCGCCGTCTGTACGGTGGCGGGCGGCACTGCGCGCGCCGACGACGAGGGGCCGCAGATCACCAAGCCTCCCAAGCTCGTGAAGTTCGTCCCGGCGGTCTATCCGAAGGACAAGCACGACGCGCACGTCACTGGATCCGTGCTGCTGTCGATCGAGATCGGCGACGACGGCAAGGTTGGCGAGGTCGAGGTGGTCAAGGGTGCCGCGCCCGACTTCGACGCCGCCGCGGTGGCCGCGGCGAAGCAGTTCATCTTCGAGCCAGCCGAGATCGACCACCAGCCAGCGCCGGTCAAGATTACCTACCGCTACGACTTCACAATCGTCGAGCAGATCGTCAAAGCCGGGCCGCAGATCAACTTCGACGGCATGGTGATCGAGCGGCTCAGCAAGAAACCGCTCGCGCGCGTCTCGGTCAAGATCACCGACCTCGAAGGGGCCGCGGCGGTCACCGACCTGGACGGGCGTTTCGCCTTCACCGACGTCCCGGCCGGGACGCACAAGATCCAGCTGGCGCACCCCAAGCTGATCACCGTGATGACCGAAGAGACGATCGCGGTCGGTAAGCGCCGCACGGTCAAGTATCTCGTCGAGGAGAAGGACGACGAGGACGAGGGGATCTCGATCGTCGTGCGCGCGCCGCGCATCAAGAAGGAGGCGGTCGAGACCCGCATCCGCACCGAAGAGGCGCGACGGGTCCCCGGCACGCAGGGGGACACGCTGAAGGTGGTGCAGAACCTTCCTGGCGTGGCCCGATCTTCGTTTGGTTCGGGCGACCTCATCATCTGGGGAGCCGCGCCCAACGAGACCAAGGTCAACGTCGACGGCGTCCAGATCCCGGCCCTCTACCACGTCGGTGGTTTCCGCTCGACGATCAACTCCGACCTGGTCCGGTCGATCAATCTCTCCCCCGGCTCCTATGGCGCCGACTACGGCCGGGGGCTCGGTGGGTTGGTCCGGATCGATCTCGGGCCGCTCCCCAAGGAAGGGACGCACGGTTACGTCGCCGCCGACAATCTCGACGCCTCGGCGCTGCTCTCCACTGCGCTCACCCCACGCCTGCGGCTGGCGGTGGCGGGCCGTATCAGCTACCTCGACCAGCTGCTGCCGCTGGTCACCTCGGCAGACGTCGGGGACTTCGTCCCCATCCCCCGCTACGACGACTACCAGGCGCGCGCCACGCTGGCTCTGCGTCCGGACGAGGAGCTGGCCCTCACCTTTCTCGGCTCCGACGATCACCTGAAACGCGCCATCCCTTCCGACGATCCGTCGGAGGTGCGCGCACAGAACATCGACAGCGGATGGAAGCGGGTCATCCTCCGCTACGCGCGGCTGCTCCCCGACGGCGCGTCGGTCGTGGTGACGCCGTCGTTCGGGATTGACACCTCCAGCAACCAGGAGCTGTTCGGAAGCACACCGGTCGACGTCAGGTCGACCACCTATCAGTACGCGTTGCGCGCCGCCTACCGACGCCGGGTCGGCCTCTCGACCACGCTGTCATTCGGCGTCGACATGCAGGCGCAGTCGTCGACGCTCGATCGCAATGGATCGCTGACGCTGCCGGCGCGCGAGGGGGATCCCTTTGTGTTCGGGCAGCCGCCCCGCAACGACATCGCCTCCGATCACTGGAACGTGCTGGTCATCGACACGGCGCCCTATGCCAACGCCGAGATCACCCTCGGGCGGCTCTCGCTGGTCCCCGGGCTGCGCTTCGAGCCGGTGCTGATCGAAGGGACCCCGTCGCTGCCGTCCGGTGGCGCGGCGCCACCCAACGGCTACTCCAGCTTCTCGCTCCCTGAAAACCCCGTCGACCAGCTCCCCAACAGTCAGTTCACCCGAACCCTGAAAGCGCTGCGCTACCTGCCGAACCCGCGCATCGCCGCCGCGTTCCGCGCCACCAAGAAGCTGACGCTGATCGCCGGGGCGGGCATCTACGGGCAGCCGCCCGATCCGCAGGACATGAGCCCGGTGTTCGGCAACCCAACCATCGGGCTGTCGCGCGCTGCGCACCTGTCGGGGGGCTTCAACTACAAGCTGCGCCCGACGCTGACCCTGGAGGTCATCGGATTCTACAAGCGGATGTGGGACCTGGTGTCACGCAACGACGTCCCGCCGCCGGTGGCCGACCAGCTGACCCAGAACGAGATTGGGCGCGCCTACGGTGGCCAGGTCCTGCTGCGCCAGGAGCTGCTGCGCGGCTTCTTCGGCTGGATCACCTACTCGCTCACCCGCAGCGAACGGCGCGACCACCCGAACACCGACTGGCGTCTATTCGACTTCGATCAAACCCAGGCCCTGGGCCTGGTGGCCAGCTACCAGCTCGGCCACGGATGGGACCTCGGCGTGCGCTTCCGCTACACGACCGGCTTTCCGCGCACGCCGGTCGTCAACTCATATCAGGACTCCATCACCGGGCAGTACAACCCGATCTTCGGGCCGTACAACTCGATCCGAATTCCGTCTTTCTATCAGCTCGACGCGCGTATCGAGCGCTCGTTCGTCTACCGACGGGCGAAGATGAACGTCTTCCTCGACGTCCAGAACCTCACCGACCGGCAGAACCCGGAGGAGATCATCTACAACTACAACTTCCAGGTGCGGTCCTACATCACCGGCTTCCCGACGCTGGCCGTGCTCGGCGCAAGGGTGGAGTTCTGATGAAGCGCATCGTTGTTCTCCTCCTGCTCTCGGCAGCCGCCTCCGGCTGCAAACCGGACCTCGGCACGCCTCAGTCGCTGATCATCGGCCCCACCATCCTCGCCATCCGGGGGACGCCGCCCGAGGCTGCGGAGGGGGGGATGGCCACCTACGACGCGTTGACCGTCGACGTCGCCGGAACCATCGCCGCGCCGGAGATCAACTGGGCGCAGTGCCTCGAGCCGAATCCTCCCGCCAACGGCAACGACGTGAGCAACGCCTGCCTCACGATCCCCGACGACACCACGGCGCCCGCCCCGACCTTCAGCGCCGCGCTGGCGACCAACGCCTGCACGCTGTTCGGGCCCGATGCGCCGCCGCCGATGAAGGGGCAGCCGCCCATGCGTCCCGCGGATCCCGATACCACCGGCGGCTTCTACCAACCGGTGCGCGCCACCTGGCAGAGCGACGCCGGTCCCCTGCTGGCGTTCGCCCTCCAGCGGATCACCTGCCGCCTCGCCAACGCGCCGACCGACATCGCCGCGATGTACGCCACCAACTACGTCGCCAACAAGAACCCGGCGCTGGCGGACCTGGTGCTCGATCCGGCAGGCGCGATGACGACGCTCTACGCCGCGGGTCAGACGGTGACGCCACAGACGGCGACCATCTCGGCCGGGCAGAAGGTGACGCTGCAGGCCGACTTCAGCGCCGACGCGGCGGAGACCTTCCTGGTCTGGAACGTCTTGACGTTGACCCTGGACACGCAGCGTGAGTCGCTGCGCCTCTCCTGGTTCGCGACCGGCGGCGTGTTCGAGCACGACGCGACCGGGCGCAGCCAGACCGAAGTGGAGCCTTTCACCCAGAATGTCTGGACCGCCCCGATGACTCCGGGCCCGGTCTACTTCTGGGTGGTGCTGCGGGACGACCGTGGCGGCATCGACTTCGCCGCGGCCAAGCTCGACATCACGCCATGACGGTCTCCTGCCAGGGGGGAGTTTTCGCAGGGTTTTCCCGGCTGTAACTGGTTCGTCACCGGACTCCTCTAGTGTGGCCGCGGATGACTGGGGAACCCAACGTCGATCGGCGGATTTTGGTCGTCGAAGACGAGCCCGATCTGCGGGAGCTTCTGACCTACAACCTGACCGCCGCCGGCTTCACCGTCCAGGCGACCGAAAACGGCACCGATGGGCTGGAGGCGGTGGCGCGGTTCGCGCCCGACGTGGTCCTGCTGGATCTCATGCTGCCCGACATTCCGGGAACCGAGGTCTGCCGGAGGATCCGCGGTGACACCACCGCGCGCCAGCCGGCCGTAATGATGCTGACCGCCAAGGGCGAAGAGATCGACCGCGTCGTCGGCTTCGAGCTGGGCGCCGATGACTACGTGGTCAAGCCGTTCAGCGTCCGCGAGCTGGTCCTGCGCGTGGGCGCCATCTTGCGCGCCCGCCGCCCGCCGCCGGTCACCACCGCGGCTGCGCCGCAACGCCGGCGCTATCTGGTCGGCCCGCTCGAGCTCGACGTCGACGGCTACCACGTCTTCGTCAACGGCGCCGAGGTCCACGTCAGCACGCTGGAGATGCGCCTGCTCGCCTACCTGGTGGAGCACCGCGGACGGGTCCGCTCGCGCGAAGATCTTCTCGAAGACGTCTGGGGCTATAAGCCCGGCGTCTCGACCCGGACCATCGACACGCATGTCAAACGCCTGCGCGACAAGCTGGGCGACGCCGGCGCGCTGGTCGAGACCGTTCGCGGCACCGGCTACCGTCTGTCAGCGGATCACCAGGTCGTCATCAAAGACTGAGCGCTCGGGGCGCGGGATCCTTTGAGGGTCCCGAACTAGACCGCCAGGGGCGCGGGGAAGCTGGAATCGGCGCCGAAGGCCTTGGTCGCGCCCTCCCAGGGGGCAGGGACGTCGAGCCAGAGCGGAGCGCCAAGGAGCAGCCCGCGCCCGTCGTGCGAGAAGACCCGCACGCGCGCCAGCTCCGTCGAGGAGCCGGCGTTGAAGACGTGCATCGGACGCGGCGGCCCGAACAGGCGCGCGCCGCGCGGCACGTGGCGGTGCCCGTGCAGCACGAGGTCGCAGCGGCCGCGAACTCGCCTCAGGAGATCGCGCCCGCGCGAAAGCTCCGAGGTGAAGGCAAAACCCAGCCACGACGACAGGCGCTCCGCCACGTGCTCATCTGGCATCGGGAGAACGTGGTGGTGGAGCGCTATGACGACCAAGACGCCGGCCGGCGCCGCGTCCAGCGCGGCATCGATAGCATCCAGATCGGCGTCGTCGAGACTGCCGTGACCATTGATCCAGGAACGGTTGTGGGGCGCGGTGGAGTTGACGCGCACGACGTAAAGACCTGGGCGCGTCGTCGTCTGCACGCGCGGGCCGCCCATCAGGTCGGCCGAGACGTCATCGCCCAGGCAATCATGATTGCCAGGAACGACGATCACGCGCCCCTGCGCCATCAGCGGCGAGAAGGTCGATTCGAAAAGCTCCAGCTCGCGGCGCAACCCGCGGTGGGTCAGGTCGCCGGTGGCGATCACCTGATCGATTCCAGACTCCAGGAGGGCGGCGCAAAGCTGGACCGCGTTGGCGTCGGTCTCCTCACTCCGGCCGAGGTGAAGGTCTGAAATGTGCGCGAATCGCGCGGCCTGTTTCATGTGCCCAGGTTAGGGGTGGTCGGTGAACCCGCCGCTTCAAACTCGTGCCGGCGGCGAAACATTGCCGGCACGAGTTCCGTCACATGACCGCTATCAGGGCTATTTGATGGGGAAATATCCCACCTTGGTGACGATCCCCTGCCCTTCGCCCGACAGGACCCAGTCGGTGAAGGCTTTGATGTCAGCCGACGGATTGGCGCGCACGTAGAAGAAGAGCGGGCGCGAGAGCGGGTAGGTTCCGTTCTTGATCGTGACGTCCTCCGGGGCGATCGCCTTTGCTGCCGCGTCCTTCTTGATCTTGAGAACCTTGATCCCCTTGGCGTAGGCGGCGCCTCCGTAGCCGATCCCGAACTTCTCCTTCACCACTGCGTTCACCACCGCCGCCGTCCCCGGCATCGCCTGCGCGCGTGGCGTGTAGTCGGCGTTCTGCAGCACGTGCTCCTTGAAGAAGACGTAGGTCCCCGAGCTGTTCTCGCGCGAGTAGGGGATGATCTTGGCGTCCGGCCCGCCGACGCCCTTCCAGTTGTCGATCTTGCCGGTGAAGATCTGCTTGAGCTGGTCCATCGTCAGCTCGGTCAGCGGGTTCGTGTCGTTGACGTAGACCGACAGCCCGTCCTTGGCCACGGTGATCTCCACCGGCGGCGCGCCGGCCTTGTCGGCCAGCTGCTTCTTCTCCGCGTCCTTCATGGCGCGCGACGCTTCGCAGACGTCGGTCGTGCCGTTGATGAGCGCGCTGATCCCCGTCCCCGAGCCTCCGCCCGTCACCTGGATCGTGGTCGTGGCGTGCTTCTTCATGTATTCCTCGGCCCACCGCTGCCCGAGCACCACCATCGTGTCCGAGCCCTTCACCGTCACGGTGCCCGCCAGAGCAGGTTTCGCCCCCAGCGTGCCCGCCGCGAGAGTTGCCGCCGCAAGCGCGATTTGTGCCCCAGTTCTGATCTTCATTGGTCTCTCTCCTTTTGACGTGTTGGTCAAAGTGCTACAGCGAGCCGAAACAGGAACTCCTGCTCCCATGGGCTCGTCAATGAACTGAGGGTGCCGTTGGCGTCGCTCCCCTGCCCGAAGTGATTGACGACGTAGTTGAACGTCGCGCGGAAGCGTTTCGAGTGCCAGTAATTGACCCCCAGCTCCCCCGAGTCGACGATGGTCTTCCCGAGCGCAGGCGAGTCCGGAACGATGGTGGCGGTGATCGCGTCGGCGGTGACGTTCTCGTCGAGGTGCTCGTAGCGCGCCGCGACCATGAGGCCGCTCTGAATCGGCCGCACACCGAACTTCTTGTAGCGCATGAACGGCTCCAGCCCCTGCTGATCACCGACGAGGCGATCGTCGCCCAACAGCCAGACCCAGGCTTCACCGTAAAAGGAGTAGCCCTTGAGCTGGGCGCCCCGCACGATCGTCCCGGCGCCGTTGCTGGCGATGGTCTCTTCGGAGAGCGGGCTGTGCTTCCAGACGAACTCGACGCGCACGCCATACCTGTGATCGATGGGGGCGTTGATCTCGGCGGCCGCGGCGTTCATCCGCCCGACCTGCCGCAGCTGCATCGCTGTGTTGGCCGTACCGTTGTACGTCGTGGTGAACTGACCGAAGTTGAGGAAGGTGAACCCGGCCTGCGTCGTCTGCGAGGTCGGCGCCAGCGTGCTCGAGCGATCGCCCGTCCAGAGTGAGCCGCCGATCTCCACCTCGTGGAGCGGCCCGTCGCCCGAGAACGAGAACGGCGCCACCCAGGCCCGTCCCATCACGTCGAACTGCCGGTCGGCGTTCTTGAAGTTCTGCCCATCGCCGTTCAACACCGCCACGGAGTAGTAGTAGTTCCGAGCGTCGTTGAAGCCGTGCAACATCGCCCCCATCTCCTTGTTGTCGGGGATGCCGAACGCCCGCACGGTGATCGAACGTTCCATGAAGTCGAAGTACTTGTCCGACGTCCGGTTCTCCAGCGTGAACGGGGCGTCGAACTGACCGACCTGCAAGATGGCCAGATTTTTCCAGGGGGCCAGCGCCACGAAGTCATCGGTGGTGGCCAGGTTCGAGGGGGTGACCGGCGCGGCAGCCGCGGGCGGACCGAGCGCGAAGTCTCCCGCCAGCCAAAAGTAGACAAAGGATCCGACCCAACCGCCCAGCTCGAGCCGCGCGCGCCGGAGCAGGAAGGTGTTGTTGGGGATCTTGGCTTTGTTCTTGTCGCCCGAATACCGGAAGAGATAGGTGTCGACCTGCAGGCGCCCGCTCGGGAACAGAATAAAGTCGTTGTCGGGCGAGCGCAGGAAGGCGTTCCCGTCGCTGAATCCCGCCAGCGGCTCCGCCGAGACTGGCACCAAAGCCGGCGCGACCGGCGTCGCCACCGGCGCGACCGGCGGAGCTATCTCAGGCGGCAGGGGGGCTGGAACCGGCGCGGGATCAGCCGGCGGGGCGGGTGGCGGCTCGCCTTCCGGCGGCAGGCCGGGGGGCGGCGCCGGCGGCGGAGCGGCGCCCGGGCTGGGCGTGGGTGTCTGATTCGAGATGTCGGTCGGCGGCAAGGTCGAGGTTTGCGCGCGCGCGGCGAGTGGCGCGGCCACGAGGAATGCACAGACTGATGCAGTGAGAAGCCGTGCAGGCAGCCGTCGTTGACGCGAGGTCGAGCTGGAAGCATTCATCTGGCTCTTTCTGCCGGGCATCGTGCCCGCCGTGGGTGACATGACGGTGACGACGTCGAAACGTTTCCGGGCCGTCATCATGCTCGGTGCTTCGATGCCACCTCGACGACGGGTTCAGCGGTGTAACGTGGTTGTCACAATCGCGGCACCTGTTCGTCAACCGCCGATGCTTTCATCCCCAGGGTGACGATACCCGAGGGCGCTCTTGCGATGGCCCAACATAAGCGACGCAACAGCGCCAGGCTCAGTGTTCCCCCGATTCGACCGCCGAAGCTGACGCTCGCGCCGGCGCCGCTCTGGCATCGCGCCGCCGAGTGGACCTTGCGCTGCCTGGCCGTCTCCGCTGTCGTCGCGATCGTCCTCATCCTGGTGTTCATCGCCAAGGAGGCGGCGCCCATCTTCTACAGCGCGGCGGTGCGCGCCGAGGTGACGCTGTCAAAGATGTGGGTGCCGCAGCTCTGGCCCGGCTACGACGAGTCGGCTTCGATCTGGCAGCCGGTTTCGGAGATCCCGAAGTTCGGGATCTGGCCGCTCATCGTGGGAACGCTGAAGGTCACCGTCGTCGCGATGGTGGTCTCGGTGCCGCTCGGCGTGGGGGCGGCGCTGTACGTTTCGCAGTACGCGCGGCCGCGAACGCGCGAGATCGTCAAACCGGTCGTCGAGCTGCTGGCGGGGATTCCGTCGGTGGTGCTCGGCTTCTTCGCCCTGATGGTCATGGCGACCTGGTTCCAAGATCTCTTCCACCTCGAGTCCCGCCTCAACTCGCTGGTCTCTGGCGTGGCGCTTTCGTTCGCCGTGATCCCTGTGATCTTCACGCTGGCCGAGGAAGCTCTCCGCGCCGTCCCACGCAGCTACGTCGAGGCCTCGACCGCGCTCGGCGCGGCTCGCTGGCAGACCACGCTGCGGGTCGTGCTTCCGGCGGCCAGCCCCGGCATCGCCGCCGGCGTCGCGCTGGGCCTCGGCCGCGCCGTCGGCGAGACGATGATCGTCCTCATGGCCTCCGGCAACGCCGCGATCGTGTCGGGCAACCTGGCCGACTCGGCGCGCACCATCGCGGCGACGATCGCCGCCGAGCTGGCCGAGGTGGTGTTCGGCGGCTCGCACTACACCGTGCTCTTCTTCCTGGGAACGCTCCTCTTCCTGACCACCTTCTGCATCAACACCATCGGCGACTGGGCCATCCGCCGGATGAAGATCCGCCTGGGAGGAATGGCGTGACCGCGGCGGCCGCAGCCGTCGGCGACAAGTCGGCTCTGGCGCAGCTGGCCGTTCGCCGTACACGCCGGAACTTCATCGCCGACGGGGCGATGGCCGTCGCCTGCGGCGCGGCGCTGCTCATCGTCCTCAGTATCCTCGCCGTCATCCTGTTCGACGTCTTCCGCAACGGGACGCCGCGCCTCTCCTGGGCCTTCCTCACCGAGGCGCCGCGCGACGGGATGACCGCGGGCGGAATCTTCCCGGCCATCATCGGAATGCTCCAGATGGTCATCCTCATGACGTTGGCGGGCGTTCCGGTCGGCGTGGCGACCGCCATCTATCTGCACGAATACGCCTCACCCACCTCGCCGGTGACGCGGACCATCCGCATCGCGGTGGCCAACCTGGCGGGCGTCCCCTCCATCGTGTTCGGGCTGTTCGGTCTGGGGTTCTTCGTGCAGTTCCTGGGGGCGGGGATCGACAAGGCGTTCTTCCACGGCGAGAAGGTGTACGGCCAGCCGGCGCTCATCTGGGCGGCTCTCACCATGGCGGTGCTGACTCTGCCCGTCGTGATCGTCGCGACCGAGGAGGCGTTGCGGGCCGTGCCCCAAGAGCTGCGCGAGGCGTCGCTGGCGCTGGGGGCGACCAAGTTCCAGACAGTGATGCACGTGGTGGTGCCGCAGGCGGCCCCCGGGATCCTGACCGGCACCATCCTGGCGGTCAGCCGCGGCGCCGGCGAGGTGGCGCCCATCCTTTTCACCGGTGCGGCCTACTTTCTTCCGCAGCTCCCCAAGCATCTGTCGTCACAGTTCATGTCGCCGAGCTACCATGTCTACGTGCTCTCGACGCAGTCGCCCGACGTCGATGCGACCAAGCCGATCCTCTACGCGACGGTCCTGGTCCTACTGGCGCTCACCTTCACGCTCAACATGGCGGCCGTCATCGTCCGGGCCCGGATTCGGCGCCAGCACGCGGGTGCCGCGTGAGCGCCACCGTCAACGGCGTAGCCAAAGCCGAGCCACAACCGAAGCTGGTCGTCCGCAACCTGACCGTCTATTACGGGGAGAAGAAGGCGGTTGGTCCGGTGGCGATGGACATCGTCGGCCAGCACGTCACGGCGCTGATCGGTCCGTCGGGCTGCGGCAAGTCGACCTTCCTGCGTTCGCTGAACCGGATGAACGAGCTCATCCCCAGCTGTCGGATCGAGGGTGAGGTCAAGCTGGACGGCGATCCCATCTATGGCCCGGGAATCGATCCGGTGGCGGTCCGGCGGCGCATCGGGATGGTGTTCCAGCGCTCGAACCCGTTCCCCAAGTCGATCGCCGAGAACGTCGCCTACGGCTTGCGCATCGGCGGTATCAGCGACTCGCACGATATCGACGCGCGCGTGGAGCGGGCGCTGACGCAAGCGGCGCTCTGGGAAGAGGTGAAGGACCGTTTGACCGAGAGTGCGTTGGGGCTCTCGGGCGGCCAGCAGCAGCGGCTCTGTATTGCGCGCGCGCTGGCGGTGGAGCCGGAGGTGCTGCTGATGGACGAGCCGGCCTCGGCGCTCGATCCGATCGCCACCGCCCACATCGAAGAGCTGATCAACGAGCTGTCGGAGCACTACACGGTCGTCATCGTCACGCACAACATGCAGCAGGCGGCACGCGTCGCAGACTACACGGCGTTCTTCTACCTGGGCGAGCTGGTCGAGTTCGATCGCACGGACGTGCTCTTCACGAAACCGAGCGACTCGAGGACGGAAGACTACATCACAGGCAGATTTGGGTGACATGGATGATCAGAACCAATAGTTCCCGTGAGCACACCAACCGCGAGTACGAGCTGGAGCTGCGCCGCCTGCGCGAGCAGCTGCTGCTCATGGGCGCCAAGGTGGAAGAGATCATCAACGGCAGCATCCGCGCCCTCATCGATCGCGACAGCGATCTGGCCGAGCGGATGATCGCCGTCGACCGCAAGATCAACCAGCTGGAGATCGCCATCGACGAGCTCTGCATGCAGGTGCTGGCGCGGCGGCAGCCGGTGGCCTCGGACCTCCGGTTCCTGACCACCGCACTCAAGCTGGTGACCGATCTCGAGCGCATCGGCGATCTCGGCGTCAACATCTGCGAGCGGGTCTTGGAGCTGAACGGCGAGCCGCCGCTCAAACCGTACATCGATCTTCCGAACATGACGCAAGAGGTTCAGGAGATGCTGCACGAGGCCCTGGACGCCTTCGTCGCCGCCGACGTCGAGCGCGCCCAGCGGGTGATCGCGCGCGACAAGAACGTCGACGCCTACTACACCCAGATCTTCCGCGAGCTCCTCACCTACATGATGGAAGACCCGCGCAACATCTTCCGCGCCACGCGCCTGCAGTCGATCGCCAAGTACCTCGAGCGCATCGGCGATCACGCCACCAACCTCGGCGAGCTGACGGTCTTCATGGTCAAGGGCAAGGACATCCGCCACGCCGGCAAGCTCAGCGACGGCGGGACCTGACAGCGAGACCAGAGACCGAGACCCGGCGCTCCGGGCCGCCTCGGGTGCTACGCTTCAACCCAGCAGCGTGTTGCTCGACGAGACCCAGCGGCGTGCTCTTCTCGATGACGGCTACCTGCTGGTGCCGGGGTTGGTCGTCCGCGAGCGCGTTGACGCTGCGCTGAAGGCGATCAACCACTCACTCGGCGAGGACGGAATCGCCAAGGACCAGATCTGGACGCTGCGCGCGCAGACCTTCTGTCCCGAGCTGGCCGCCGCCCCGGAGATTCTCGACCTCTACCGCGCGACGCCGGTGGTCGACCTGGCCGAGGCGGCCATCGGTGCCGGCAACGTGGTCGCGCCGACGACGGGTCAGATTGCGCTGCGGTTCCCTCAGAAGATCGCCGAACCGAAGATCCCCCACCCGCACATCGACGGAATGCCCGGGCCGCTCAACGGCGTCGAGGCGGGCACGCTCTACCATTTCACGGCGCTGGCGGCGGTGTTCTTGAGCGACGCGACCGGGCCGTTTCAGGGCAACTTCACCGTATGGCCGGGGTCGCACCGGGCGCTCGAGACCTACTTCCGTGCCCACGGAACGGGCGAGCTCGTCCGCGGCTTCCCGCCGATCGAGATGGCGCCGCCGCGCCAGCTCACCGCCCGAGCGGGCGACGTGCTGCTCGCCCACTACCAGCTCGCGCACAACGGCGCGCCGAACGTCGGGCCGCACGTTCGTTACGCCGTCTTCTTCCGCCTCGCCCACCGCACGCACAACCCGACCTCGACCGCCACGCTCACCGATCTGTGGCGCGAGTGGGACGGGGTGCGCGGCGCGCCCGCGCTGTGATAGGTCTCGGGGGCAAATGAAGAAGCGCCTGGTCCGCCTCCTCGCCTGGGTCGTCACCGCCGGGATCCTGTTCCTCCTGTTTCGGAAGATCCCTTTTCATGATGTGGTCGCCGCCGCGCGCGGCGCCGCCGGCTGGACCGTCCCCGCGGCGTTCTTCTTCGGATTCGTCATCTACCTCGCCGATTCATTCGCGATCTGGAAGACGTTCGGCTGGTTTCTTCTCCCGCGGGAACCCTCAGAGGGTTCCCGCACCCTCCCGCGACGGACTACGCTCGGCGAAGCCGAGCTTCGTCCACGCGATCCGCTGCCCCTCAAAGACATCCTGCTGGTGCGCGGCGCGACCTATCTCCTCGCCGCCATCAACTACAACGTCGGTCAGGGGGCGATCGTCTACTTCGTCCACCGCGTCGCGCGGGTCCCCGTCATCCGCGGCGTGGCGACGGTCCTGCTCATCATGGGGATCAACGTGCTGGCGCTGCTGTTTCTGGCCACCTTCGGCATCGCCGCGGCGCCGGCGGTGCCGCACGCAATCAAGTTGATCGTGGTCGTGGCCTACGCCGGGCTGGCGGTCTACGTCGCCGCGCTCGTCGCCAAACCACGCTGGCTCGCCTCCCGCCCGCTGTTCGATGTTCTGTTGGGCGCCGGCCTGGGCGGTCACGCGCGCGCGCTGCTGGTCCGCCTGCCGCACATCGCGATCCTGTTCGTGTTCCAGATCGTCATGATGCGTGGGTTCGGCGTGGCCGTCCCGATCTTACAGGCGGCCGCCGCCCTGCCGGTCGTCTACCTCATCGCCGTTCTGCCGATCTCCGTGCAGGGGCTCGGCACGACCCAGGCGACCATGATCTATTTCTTCGCGCGCTACGCAGCCGGGGACAGCCACGCGCAGCAGGCGGCGGTGTTGACCGCCAGCCTGGTCGGGCAGGCCGGCACGCTCGCCTTCCAGATCGTGCTGGGGCTCGCCTGCATGAGGAGCCGCGTCGGCCGCGCCGTGACGGCGGCAGCGGAAGAAGCGCAAGCAGCCCCCGTCTAGTCGACGCCCAGCCGCCGGTTGAGCACGGAGAGCTCGTCGCCGACTGCGAAGGTGATCAGATCGACGACGGCGGCGCTGGCGCGCGCGGCGGCCAGCAGCTCCTCGGGCGGCTGCAGCGCCGCGGCGGCCAGTCGCCGGTCGGCGCGCGCGAGGGTCTCGAACGCGCCCAGCACGTCGCCTGAGGCGGCGACCGCCGCGCGGGTCCCGGTGTACCCGATGGCGGCGCGCCATCGTTCGCCGTCGAAGACGCCGGCGTCGCGGAAGCCGAGCGCCGCCTGCTCGAACGCGCGCCGGTGCCGCCGCGGCAGCGAACGAGAGATCTTCTGCGCCACGTCGTTCAGCTGCTCCTCCGGCAAGATGCCGCGCCCGTAGTCGGAGAAGACCGTTCGCACGCCGGCCGCCACCAGGAGACCCAGATCCTTCCCCGGGATACGTCCCACAGCGTAGGTTCCGGCGCGCAGATGTCCGAGCTGTCGCCCAAGTTGCAGGTAAGCCTCCTGCCGCGGCAGCGCGGCGAAGTTCGGCGGCAGCAGCAGCGCCGGCGGCGGTCCGGCCTCGATCTCGACCTGGGTGGCGATGGCGCGCGCCTGAAAGACGTCGAAGGTGTCCTCGACGCCGAACAGCGCGGCGACCCGGCTGACCAGCGCGCGCTGCGGATCCTCTGAACGGGGCGCCAGCCGGTCCTGTTTGCTCACCCCCCAGTCCTCCAGCGCCAGCCCGTACAGACGCGGCAGCACCTCGGACATCGCCGCCAGCAGCAAGGTCGCCGGGTGGCGTGCGTCGGGGTGGCGGATGATCGACTCGAAGTCAGCGCCGGAGATTGCTCCCGTCGTCTCGGGCGTCCAGCGCTGGCGTGCCTCGCGGACCGCGCGCGCGTCGGCGGCGTCGGTCAAACCGAGCGCGGCCAGCGCAGCCGCCACCCGGGCAGCCCGCCGGCGCTCTCCCGTGCGCTCGCAGAGCCGGCGCAACGCCTGCAACGACGCAACCCGCAGCGGCTCGAGCCGCAGGAGCACCAGATGCTCGGCCATCGCCTCGGGATAGCGCTCGGCGGCCTCCAGCACGCGCCCGAGCTCGGTGCGCGCCTCGACGTCGCTGTCGGCGGTGGCGACCACGACGCGCAGCTCGTCGATCGCGCGCGCGCTCGATCCGAGCGGGCCGCTCCAGAGCGCGGCCAGCCGGAGCCGCCGCGTGCGCGCGCCCGGCGCGACCTCCAGGTATCGTCCGAGCGCCGCCGCCAACCGCGACGGCTCGCCGAGCCGGACCAGCATCGCGTCGAGGCGGTCGATGGCCTGATCGTGGTGCGGGTCGAGTGCCAGCGCCTGCTCGAACGCGTCGGCCGCCCCTTCGGGATCCTCGGCTGGGCCAGCCAGGAGCTCGCCCAGCGTCACCAGGTGCCCCACGTGCGCCTCGGGCTCCGACTCGACCGTCGCCAGCCGCCGCAGAACGATCGCCGCCTCGGCGAAGTCGCGCCTCCGGGTGAGTCCCCGCACCAGGCCGGCCAGTGCCGAGAGCTCGTCGGGCGCCGCCAGGAGCGCGTTGCGGAAGGCCTCGACCGCCTGATCGCCGTCGGCCAGCGCGCGCTCGGCGATGTCTCCGACGCGGACCCAGGCGGCGCTCACCGTGCGCGAATCGGCCGAGGCCGAGATGGCGCTCCGGTAGGTGGCGATCGCCTCGGCGGAGCGTCCCAGCTCCGCCTCGACCTCGGCCAGCCGCAGCAGCACCGGAACCGACGTCGGGTCGAGCTTCACCGCCTCGGCCAGCACCGACGCCGCCTCGACCGGATCGCGCGCGTAGGTCAACTCGGCGAGCGCGAGCAACCGATCGCGGCGCTTGGGAAGCGTGCCGGCAGCGGCCCGGCGGCGCATCACCTGCGCCAGACGATCGTCCTCGTTGCGCGCGCGCAGGATTACCTGCAGCACTTCGAAGTCCGTTTCGGCCTCCGGCTCGATCGCCAGCACCTCTTCCAGGCAGCGTCCCGCCATCGCGTCGTCGCGAACCTGGTTGGCGTAGAGCCGCGCCGCCTGACGGAAGGCCGCCGCCGCCCGCGTCGGCGCCTTGGTGAGCCGCGCCTCGCGCGCGTAGAGCTCCGCGGCCGCGCGACCGTCGCCGGTCGCCTCGCGCAGCCGGGCCTGCGCGCGCAGCGCCGGCAGGAACGTCGCGTCGGCCTCGAGGGCGCGCCCGAAGTCGGCGTCGGAGCCGCTCAAATCGCCGGCTGCCTGGCGCGCGCCGCCGAGATCCCAGAGCAGCACCGCGCGCGAGAGGCCGTCGGTCGCCGACTCGGCCAGCCGGCGCCGGGACAGGATCACCCGCGCCGCGTCGCCGGCGCGCGAGGCCGCCCGCCCGAAGGCCGACAGCGTCTCGCCGGTCCCGCGGGCCTCGACGACGCGGTTCCAGAGCGCCAGCGCCTCAGGCTGCGACTGTCCCCCGACTCGTTCGCGCGCGCGCGCAGCCGCCTGCCAGAGGGCCGCGCGCGTGTCGTCATCGTCGCTGGCGTCAGCGAGACGCTCCAGAGCCACCGCTGCCTCCCGATCGCGGCCGAATCGAAAGGCCAGTGCCACCCCGGCGTCCAGCGCAGCCGCGTCGCCGGGCGCCGTCTCGAGAGCGCCGCGCAGCACGCGCATGGCGGCTTCGGGATCGGCGAGCCGCCAGGCGAGATCGAGCTGCAGCCCCAGCTCGCCACCACCGTTCGCCTTTCCGTCGGCGAGGCGCTTGAGCTGCAGCGCTGCCAGCTCGGACGCCCGACCAACCAGGCGCGAAAGCCGCTCCTCTGCGACCGCTGTGCGGAGGTCACCGCCGCTCGCGTTGGCGCGCTCGATCGCGGTCAGCGCCTCGCGCCGCCGGCCGAGCTGCCACTCCAGAACCTCCGCCTGCACCCGGTAAGCGGCCCCTTTGTCGGCGGGATCGGCCAGCGTCTGTCCCAGGCTCCCCAGCGCGGCGGCGAGCTCCTCACCTCGGCCGAGCCGATCGAGCAGGCGCACGTGCTCCGCGATCGCTTCGACGTTCGCCGGATCGAAGGTCAGCGCGCGCGCCGTCGCTGCCAGCGCGTCTTCGGGGCGCCCGAGGCGGAGCCCGTGGACCCGTGCCGACTCGACCTCGAAGCTGCTGGCGCTGGCAGGATTCGGCTCGCCCGCGGCCTGGCGGGAGAGCACGCCGCAGAGCGCGTCGAACCGGCCGCGCCGGTGATGTGCGCGCCCCAGCCCGGCCAGCACCGGACGCGAATCGGGCGCCAGCGCCAGCGCCGCCTCGTAGGCCCGGATCGCCTCGTCGTCGGCGGCCGCGCGCTCCTCGAAGATGGTCCCGGCGCGATAGCACCAGGCGAACCGCGTCGCTTTGTCAAAAGCGGAGATCTCGGTCCCCAGTCTCAACGCCGCCTCCGCGGCGACCAGCGCGTCGCCCGCCTTCTCGGCCGCGCGCAGCAAGGCCGCCAGCGCCGCCCCCCGCCGCGTTCCGAGCGCGACCCACTCGCTATAGAAGGCCAGCGCCTTGCCCGGATCGCCCAGACGATCCTCGTGCAGCGCGCCCAAACGTTCGAGTCGAATCGCGCGCGCGCCGGTGTCGGCCTCGGTCCCCGCCTCGCCGAGCGCTCCCGGCGCGGCGGTCACGTCGACCACCTTCGCCATCTCGTCCCAGCGGCCGAGCGCGGGCAGAAGCCGCTCGAGGAGATGCGCCGCCGGGGCGTAGGCCGGCACAGCCTCGAGGGCCCGGCGCGCCAACGCCGCCGCGCGCGGCAGATCGTGCGCCGCCGTCTCGGCCAGCTCGGCGGCACGTATGGCCAGCGCCGCGCGCTCCGCCGGATCGGCGCTGCGATCGACGGCCCCCTCGGCCAGCGTGACCTGCGCCGCGGCGTCGCCGGTGCGCGAGGCGATCCGCTCCAGCGCCGCGAGCGCGACCGGATCGCCCGGGCGCACCTCCAGCAATCGGCGGTAACGGCCGGCCGCCGCGTCGTCGTTCCCCTCGTGCAGCTCGGCCAGGTGCGCGCCGAGACCCAACAGCGTCGCCGCCCAGTCGCGATCGCGCGAGAGATCGGCCTGGCGATCGAGCGCCTCCCGCGCCTTCTTCCAGGCGCCGGCGATGAGCGCACTGGATACGGCGGCGAAGAGCAGCGCCGGATCGTCGGGGTCGGCCAGCCGCGCCGCCTCGACGAGCTCGCCGGCGCGCGCCGGCGACCCCAGACGGTGCCGGGAGAGCGCGGCGCCCAGCGCCAGCCAGCCGGCCCGCTCGACGCCGGCAGAAGCCTCGGCCTCCATCGCGACGACTCGGCCGAGCTCGGAGAACTTCCCGAGCGCCGCGGCGACCCGCCGCGCCCCCGCCCGCGCCAGCGCCGCTGCGCCTCGCCCCGCCTCCTCGTCGAGCGCGCGGAGCCACAAGCCAAGCGCCTCCGGGGCGCGCGCCGGATCGGCCTCCGCGATGAGCGCCAGCCGGCAGAGCAACCGCCCGCGCGCGCCGCCCGCACGCGCCGCCGCCAGCCGCCGCTCCAGCACCGATTGCAGAAGCGCGGCGTCGCCGGCCTCACCGCGTCCGACGCCGCGAAGCGCGCTCTCTTCGAGCGCCAGCAAGGCCGCCGCGTGGCCCGGCTGCTCACCGAGCGCCGCCTCGAGCAGCACGCGAGCCGGCGCCGGCGCGTCGAGCTGGTGCTCGAGCAGGTAAGCCTTCTCGACGGCCAGGTCGGCGCGCGCCCCGGCATCGCCCGCCGCCTTCTGCTCGACCTCGAGCAGATCGAGCGCCGTCCAGTAGCTCCCTGCCTCGATGGCGTGCAGGCGCAGAAGGCGCAACACGGGCCGGAAGGTCGTCTCGGCCGGCTCCTCGAGCGCCAGCCGCAGGTGGTCCATCGCCGCGGCGATGTCGCCCACCCCCTCCTCGAACAGCCGCGCGGCTGCGTAGCGCAAAGCCCCGGCCGACGCACCGTCGCGCGCGTCGGCCTCCTCGACCAGCGCCAGCGCCTCGGCCTCCCACTGCGCGGGCGAGCGGGCCAGCCCCCGTCGCGCGTCGTCGGGCGGCATCATCCCGGGCGCCAGATTCGGCTGTGTGGCCTCGTCAGGACGAAGCTTTGGCAACGGAGTGGGCGTGAGGGCCGACATGGCGCGATCTCTCGCTGAGCACTTTACTACTCTTTTGCTGCCGCTTGGCCAGCGCGCCCGCGCCGGAACTTTCCTTCCGATGGGGGGCCGCGAGCGGGTTATGATGCCGACAAGGCGTCGCCCGGCATGGCAAAAATCATCGTCAGCGGAAACGACCAGCGGCGCGAGTACGACCTCGCCCCGGTCAACACCATCGGCCGCCACCCCGACAACACGCTGCAGATTCTCGACCGGATCGTCTCCAAGGAGCACGCGCAGGTGTTGCGCCAGCCCGATGGGCGTTACCTGTTCCGCGACCTAGGCAGCCTCAACGGGTCGTTCCTTCATGGCGAGCGGGTGCACGAGCACATCCTGCGCGAAGGGGACGAGATCATGCTGGGGTCGACCTCGCTGACTTTCCACGAGAAGTCGGCGCAGGACTCGCTGCTGCAAAAGGTGACCATCGCGCCGTCGGTGACCGAGGCGCTCATCCGCCAGAAGATCCAGGCGCCCTCGGCGTCGACCGAGTTTCTCCCCGAGCGGGAGATCTTCGACGTCGAGGTGCTGCGGCGCGATTACGAAAAGCTGCGCCTCGCCAACGAGCTCGGACGATCGATCGGCCTCGAGGTGAATCTCGACATTCTGCTCGAGCAGATCATCATGAAGGCGTTCGAGCTGATTCCCGCCGATCGCGGCGTGATCTTGTTGATGGAGGACGGCGTCCCGGCGCCCAAGATCGCCAAGACCCGCGACGGAAAGAACGAGCAGATCGTGCTGTCGAAGTCGATCCTGGCCGAGGTGGTGACCAACAAGGCCTCGGTGCTGTCGTCGGACGCCACCATGGACAGCCGCTTCTCGGCCGCGCATTCGGTCATCATGCAGGGGATCCGCTCGACGATGACGGTGCCGCTGCTCCACCGCGATGAGCTGCTGGGGATCATGCACCTCGACTCGATGATCGCCACCAACGCCTTCACCGAGAAGGACCTGCAGATCTTCGGCGGCATCGCCAGCCAGGCGGCGGTCGCCATCCACAACTCGGAGCTGGCCCGCAAGATCGAGCACGAGGCCAAGACGCGCGCGCAGTTTCAGCGCCTGCTGTCGCCCAACCTGGTCGATCAGGTGGTGCAGGGGAAGCTGCAGCTGGAAAAAGGGGGCGCGCTCTCCGAGATCACCCTGCTCTTCTCGGACATTCGCGGCTTCACCTCCATGAGCGAATCGCGCGAGCCGCAAGAGATCGTCCGCATGCTCAACGAGTACTTCGAGCTGATGGTGGACGTGATCTTCAAGTACGAGGGGACGCTGGACAAGTTCGTCGGCGACGAGGTGATTGCCCTCTTCGGCGCGCCGGTGGCGATGGAGAAAGCGGAGTTCAAGGCGGTGCAGTGCGCGCTCGACATGATGCGCGTGCTCTCCGAGTGGAACCGCACCCGCGCCGCCGAGGGGCAGAACGAGATCAAGATCGGCATCGGCATCAACACCGGCGTCGTCGTCACGGGCGCCATCGGCAGCTCGCGCGCGCTCCAGTACACGGCCATCGGCGATGCGGTGAACACCACCTCGCGCCTCTGCAATATTGCCCAGCCCGGGCAGATCATTCTCTCCGAGGCGACCTACCGCAAGGTGCAGGAGGCGGTGGCGGCGGTGCCGCTCCCCCCGGTGCGCGTAAAGGGCAAGGCGGATGAGCTCCGCGTCTACAACGCCGTCGGCCTGCGGGACCGCGAGTACCGCGGCGAAAACACCCGCCCCGGCTGACAGGGGCCAGGGGCGGGGCGAGGGAGTCGAACGGTGCGGACGATCCTACGTGTGCTCGGCTTGCTGCTCGCCCTCGGCGCGGCCGGCGCGAGCGCGCTCATCGTGCTGGCGGCGCCCGGGAAGGCGCTGGCGCTCGCCGCGATCGTCGTTTCGGAGCGGAGCGGGTTCCTCGTCGCCGCGGCGGTCGTCGCTCTGGGGATCGCGCTCGTCCTCCGGGGCGTCGGCTCGCCCTTCATTGCCTCGGTGATCGCCCTGCTGTCGATCTGCGCCGTCGCGCTCGGCCTCATTCCGTTGGTGCAGGCACGTCAGGTGGCGCAGGCGCGCGGCCTGTCGCTCGACCTCAAGCGTTACCTCCACGCGCAGATCGACACCGAGGGCCCGGGGCACCCCGACCGGACCGTGCCGTACGCCACCGTCGACGGCGGACGCGTGCTCTCACTCGACGTCTACCTGCCGTCGCCCCGCCCGGCGACGCCCAGCCGCCCGCTGCTGGTGGTTCACGGCGGCTTCTGGGCGGCTGGCCAGCGCGGCGAAGCCTCGCTCGCCAGCCGGGCGCTGGCCGATCGCGGTTTGACCGTGTTCGACGTGGAGTATCGGATCGCGCCGCAGCCCAACTGGCAGACCGCGCTAGGCGACGTGAAGTGCGCCATCGGCTGGGTCAAGCAGCACGCGACGACCGACGACTGGAACGTCGATCCGAAGAAGGTCGCGCTGCTCGGCCGCTCAGCCGGCGCGCACCTCGTGTTGATGGCCGCCTACACTGCTGCGGCGGACGACCTGCCGTCAAGCTGCCCGTCGGGCGGCGCGGCCGGCGCAGCTTTTGTCGACAGTTCCGTCGAATCGGTGATCTCCCTCTACGGTCCGACGGATCTCACCTGGGCCTACACGCACCCGGCGAACCTGCGGGCCGCCGACAGCCCCCAAAAGCTGCGTGCGTTCCTGGGCGACTCACCGGAGCGGGAGCCGGAGCGCTACCGAGCGATGTCACCGACGGAGCGTGTGACCCCGACAGCGCCGCGCACCCTGCTGGTACAGGGAGGGCGTGATCAATTCGTAGCGCCCGATCAGATGGATCGGCTCGCCGCGCGCCTCGCCGCCCTCGGCGTCCCGCACGATACGTTGGTCATCCCCTACGCCCAGCACGCCTTCGACTTCGTCCCCGGCAGCTTCTCCAGTCAGATCCTGGAGGCGACGCTGAGCCAGTTCTTGAAGGGCAGCGCCGTTCACTGAGCCGTCGGCTGTTCGGCGAGGGCGCGGGCCACGTCGTCGGCCAGCGTCCGGCGACGCTCGGCCAGACGCTGCGCTGTCTTGAAGTGCAGCGCCCGCAGCGAGACGGCCCGCCACCCGGCCACGCCGTCTCGCACCAGCTCCTCGAAGCGCAGCGCCACGTAGCCGCCGGCGACGCCGAGCGCGAACGTCGGCAGCGCCCAGATCGCGCCGCACAGCCATCCGACGGCAATCGCCTCCGCCGTCCAGCCCAGGAACAGGAACAGCGCCCCGGCGAACAGCTTGACCGTGCTGAGGATGTCCTCGTCTTGCGTCACCCGCGGCGCGATCCGCCCCGCCAGCCGGTAGGGGATCCAGCCCATGATCGCTCCCAGCGCCGCCAGCGGCGCGGCGATCACCAGCTTGGCGACGGCCGCGGCGAGCGTGCCGACGCGTGGCGCGGTCAGCTCCAACGCCCAGGGATCCCGCACACCGAGACGCCGCAGGGTCTGCCAATAGCCGCGCACCCCGGCCACGATCGCCTCGAGCCGCGCCGGATCGCGCGCGCGCAGCCGGGCGTAGGCAGCGGCCATCTCGCGCGCCCGGCGATGGCCCGCCGCGGGATCATTCGGATCGTCGCCGCTCTTCGGATCGCTGGTCCAGCGGGCCACGCGGGCGATCCCCGCCAGCAGCTCGCGTGATTCGGCCTGCAGCACGACCTCATCGAGGCGCGCGCCGATCTCGTCGGTCAGCGACGTGACCGCCGCCCGTTCGTCCTCGCGATAGCCCGGCAGGCGAGCCGCGACGTCGATCGGCTCGCCCACCACCAGCAGCACCGACGAGCGGAACGTCGTCTTGCGCTCGTAGCTCAGCCCGACGGGAACGACCATGACGCCGAGCCTGCCATCGTGCTCCGCCTCCGCCGAGAGCGCGATGCGGGCCGCGCCCGTCTTGAGCGGCCGCATCTCGGGATCGGAGTGGGAGACGCCCTCCGGGAACAGCGCCAGCACGCCCCCCGCCGCCAGCTCGGCCCGGCAGCGCGCGAAGCTGGCGTCGTTGCGGGACGTATCATTGCCGCGCGCCCCCGATTCGTGCGCGCGATAGACAGGGATGCTCCCGAAGGCGTTCATCGCCAGCCGCCCCAGCGGATTGCCGAAGAGCGTGCTCTTGGCCAGGAACCGCGACGGCCGGCCCGACGCCACCCGCAGCACGATCGGGTCGAGCAGGCCGTTCGGGTGGTTGAGGACGAACACCAGCGGCTTGCCGCCCGGAATCCGCTCCAGGCCGTCGACGGTACGCATCGGATAATAGAGGCGGACCAGCGCCTCACCGAACCACCGAACCAAAGACCCGAGCACGCGCCGCACAGGAGCATGATACGCCGTCGCCGCGCGGGTAAGATGGCGTTGACCAATGCGGCAACGTGCGCGGGCGAACCGGTACGGTCTCTTTCTTCTTGCGCTGGGCGTGATGGCCGCCGTTGCTCCGGCGGTGGAAGCTGCGCAGCTCTCCGTCGACGCGCCCGAATCGTGCCTCGATCCGTCCACGCTGGCGGACGAAGTGAGCGACCTCGTCGGCAAACCGCTCGGCTCCGTCGCCGACGTCGACTTCCGAATCCAGATCTCCGAGACGCCTGCGCGGCGGTGGCGGCTTCGGCTCGAAATGGTCGACCAGCGGCCCGGCAGCAACGGAACGCCCACAGTTCGCGGCAGCCGCCAGCTCGAAGGCGCGACCTGCGCCGAGCTGGCCGAGGCGGCGGCGGTGGCCATCTCGGTTTCGGTTCGGGCGATCAGCCCAAAGACGCCGGCAGCGGCAGCGCCTCCGGGGGCGGCCAACGCGACCCAGCCCGTTCCGGCCACCCGCTCGCCCACCACCCTGTCGATCGCACGTGACGTGCCGCCGACGCCGCCTTGGCATCCGGCCGTCGTGCTGGCGCTGACCAGCGACATCGGCGCGCTCCCGAAAACCGGCTTGGGCGTCGACCTCGAAGCAGAGCTCCAACGGGGAGCGCTGCAGCTCGTGGCGTTCGGGACCTGGTTCGGCTCGCAGGACACGGTCACCGCCACCAGCGCTGGCGGCAGCTTCCAGCTTGCTCTCGGAGGGGCGCTGGTCTGCTTCGCGCCGCACCGGGGTCGCTGGACCGGGCTCGCTTGTGGGGGCTTCGAGCTCGGACGCCTGGCGGGTACCGGCTTCGGTGTGGCGCGCCCGGAGACCGGGGCCGCGTTCTGGCGTGCGGCGCGCGCCGACGTCGGGGTGACGGCGGGGCTCGGCGGCAATGCGGCGCTGGTTCTGCGCGTGGGGGCGGCAATCCCGCTGTCCCGTCCCGAGTTCGTGCTCGACGGCGCCGATCTGGTCTACCGGCCGAGCCGCCTGGCGGGACGCTTCACGGCTGGGCTCGAGATCGGATTTTGAGCTGGCCCCACTTTTCTGAAACGGATTTGGGCACGGCCGGAGACTCATCGAGAGGCGCGTTGTCTTGAAATCGGTCCCGCTCAACCCCGACGAGCCGCCCGAAGGGCCGCGCGCGCAGCCTGAAGCCACGCGAAGCTTCGATGAGATCTACAATCGCTACTTTCCGTTCGTCTGGCGCTGCCTGCGCGGAATGGGCGTCGGTTCCGTGTCGCTGGACGATGCCGTCCAGGACGTCTTCCTGGTCGTCCACCGCCAGCTGGGCGGCTTTCGGGGCGAGTCGAGCGTCCAGACCTGGTTATACGGAATCGCGCGACACGTCGCCTCCAATCAGCAGCGGCGAGACCAGCGCAAACAGGCGCCGCTCGAACCTCTGGTCTCGGAACCCGCGCACCCCGCCCCCGGGCCGCTCGAACGGGCCGAAGAGGCAGAGGCCGCGGTGTTCGTGGCGAGCTTTCTGGCAGGTCTCGACGACAAGAAGCGGGATCTCTTCATCCTCGCGGTGCTGGAAGAGATGACCATCCCCGAGGTCGCCACCGCGCTGGCAATTCCGCTCAACACCGCCTACACGCGCCTCCGCAGCGTGCGGGCTGATTTCGAGCGCGCGCTCGGGAGCCGACAATCATGACCGACGAGAAGCGCGATCCATCCGAGGTGCTCGCGCGGGCGCGCCGCGCCTGGTCGCCCGACGAAGCCGATGCCGCGCGCGTGCGGCGCTCGATCGGTGCGGCGCTGGCCGCCGACCCTGCCGCGCATGGAGGTCAGGGCGCGGCGCCGGCCGGCCCACGGGGGCCAGCGTCAACGTCGACGTCGACGTCAACTTGGGCCTCGAGGTTCCTCATCGCGGGGGCGATCGCCGCTGCGAGCGGCGGCGCCGGTTACTGGGCCGGGCGCCGCCCGGTCCTGCGCGACGCAGCGCCGGCCGCTCCGACGGTCTCTCTGGCACCCCCGAGCATCCCGAGCCTCGCGCCAAGACCGCCGTCGCCTGTCGGGCCGATACCCGCCTCCGACACACCCTCTGTCACGATGCCGTCGCTCGTCCCCTCTCGCCACGGCGGCCGGGGGATACGACACGAATCGGAGCCCCACTCGCAGTTGGCGTCCGAATCGCTGGCGCTCGAGGTGCGGGCTCTCCGCAACGCCGAGCGCGCCCTGCGCGACGGCAACCCCGGGCTGGCACTGGCCTTCCTGCAGGAGCTGGATCGCCAGGTCCCGAAAGGGCGGCTGGCCGAGGAGCGCGACGCAGCCGACACGCTGGCCCGTTGCGCCCGCGGCGATCACCCTTTCGGCGTGAGCTTGGCGGCGGAGTTCACCGAGCGCCACCCCGGAAGCGTCTACCGTGCCCGCGTCGAGCAGGCCTGCGGCGAGACGGATTCGCCCGCGCCCGGAGACTCACCGCCGAGGAGGACAGAACGATGAAGAACGACCGAACCCGTGTGTTGGTGGCTCTCTTGTGCGGCGCGGGAGCTCCGCTCGCCTGCTCGGGCGGCGGGGCCGTCAACATCGGCAACACGGAGGTGGCCGGGTCCCAGCTCTCCGACTACGCGGCGAGCTGGGACGGTTACGCCGAGGCTTACACCTTCAGGCCGGACGGCTCAGACCGCGTTCGGCTGTCGATCGATGCAAACGGACAGGGGACGTTTAGGGTGGGGAACGCGACGACGCTGCTGGCACCACCGACCGATCCGAACGTTGGGTATCCGCCCGGAATTTCGGCGCTCGGCGCGAATGACGGGCCGAGAGAGGACTTTCTGTACCCGATTCACGCGGCGAACGTTCAAGAGGCCCGGATTCAACTCGGAATCAACGCAGGGGATCTCTTCGCGGCCTGGTGCGTTCTGCAGACGCCCATTCCGTACTATGAGACCACTACGGTCGACGACGCCGGCACCTCGTACACGGTCGGCGGGGCGAGCGACGCCGGAACGGTCTCCACCTTTTACGGTTGCCTGCCCAACGTGGGGGGGATGGAGCAGCTCAACCCCGCCACCGGACGCCCGGCAAATTGCACGCTCAACGAGCCCGACGGTTCGAGCGCTCCGGTCGACTGCGACAAGTTTTATCTCTGCACCATGGCGTTCGCTTGCGCCTGCACTGCCAGCGGGTGCACCAGCCCCCCGATGCCGGCCGACGCGACAGCCGCTCAGTACCCAATCGAGCTCGACGGAGCGCTCGATACCACCGGAAAGATACTGGCCGGAACGCTGGCGCTCGGCGGTCAGCGCATCGCCGTTCACCTGACCAGGCAGTAGCGACCACCTGGCGGAGGCGCTACGCCTCTGGGTGCGTCAGTAGCCGTCGCACCCAGAGGTCGGTCAGCTTTTCCTGCACCGTGTTCTGGCGCAAGCGGTCCGCCAGGTTCTTCCAGTCGACGAAGTCCTGCGGCTGGTCCTGGTTCGAGCAGGAGAAGACGATGGTCTCCTTGCCGGTCGCGGGATCGATGTGGCGCTGCAGGCACTGCGCGCAGATCTCCTTCATCATGCACTGCATGGGCGAGTTGATGGACGCGATGGCGATGTGTCCGGGGCGGAAGTGCTGCGCCAGCAGGCCGTGTCGGGCGTCCTTGACCGCCTTCATCATGCGGTCGCTGCCGATGGCGATGACGCGGTGGCATTCGGGCAGCGGTACCAGCGTCTCGCCCAGCTCGCCTCGCGCGTAGGCGCCCATCGCCTGCACGACGTTGCCTTCGAACGCGCGATCCTGCGGGCGGCGCGGGTCAGGCAGCTCACCGCCGTCGACGCTCCAGATGATCTGGTCGGCGGCCGCCTCGATCTCATCGATCTTGTAGATGTCCTCGCGCTGGCGATAGGCGGCGAAGTAGAGGACGCGGCTCCCCTGCGCCCGCAGCGCCCGGCCGATCGAGAAGAGCACGGCGTTGCCGAGGCCTCCGCCGGCCAGGATGACCGACTCGCCGCCGGGCGTCTCGGTCGGCGTGCCGGTGGGACCCATGACGACCACCGGCTCGCCCGGCTGGAGGCTCATGCAGAGGCGAGAGCTGCCGCCCATCTCGAGCACGATCAGCGAGAGCAGCCCGGCCGGTTTGTCGACCCAGGCGCCGGTGAGCGCCAACCCCTCCATGAGGAGGCGCGAGGTGTGAGTGCCGGCGAGCTTGGCCAGCGCCTCGTAGTTCTGCAGGCGGAAGAATTGCCCCGGCTCGAAGTGACGGGCGGCGGCGGGGGCGCGCACGATCACCTCGACGATGGTCGGCGTCAGGCGATCGACGCGGACGACCGTGGCGCGCCATTCGTCGTCGAGGCGCGCCGCGAACGCGTTCCAGGCCGCGTCGCGCGCCGGCTGCGCGGCGGCGTCGAGATTGGCGATCTCCTCGGTGAACAGCGCCTCGACGTGCGGCGCGCCGTCCTTGGCCGACGCCATCGCGCGGACCACTGATCCCGCGTACACCGGGTGGTTGTCGCCGTAGTAGCTGACGGTGTGCCCGTCGCGGAGGTAGCTGGTGAAAAAACCGACGCCACTGCCGGCATCCTCCAGCGCGAGGACGCCGTCCGCGCCGCGCACGGCCCTGAAGCTCTTGAAGGCCTTGGCGCGGTGATCGATCTCGAACGATCCAGGCCGCTCGCGCTCGTAGGTGACGTTGGGCGAGGTGCCGGCGGCGACGAACAGGCTGCGCGCGGGCAGCGTCACCTTTTCGCCGGTCCCCTTGAGCTCGCCGTCGACCAGATCCAGCCGCTCGAACTCGACCGCCGAGAGCGCGCCGCGCTCATCGGGGACACAGGCGAGCGGCGACAGCTTCTCGACGAAGCGGACGCCCTCCTCGAAGAACTTGGTGATCTCCTCGTGGTTGAGGCGATAGGCCGGACTGTCGGACATGTCGCGCCGGTAGACCAGCGAGACACCGCCCCACTTCTCGACCAGCGGCGCGAAGTTCGGCACCTCCCCGGCGGCGACCGCGCGCGCCCGCTCGGTCCGCACCGCGCGCCCGTGCTCGAGGAACTCGCGCGCGATCTCGCGCTCCTCGTGATCGTAGGTGAGCTCCAGGGTCGCGGCCGCCTCATTCCCCAGCGCCTCCCAGCGCTCGAGGAACTTCTCGACCTGGATCGGGTAGTAGGCGGCGGCCTCGGTGGTGGTGTCGATGCCGGTCAGCCCGCCGCCGATCACCAGCGCGGGCAGCCGGACTTGCAGGCTGGCGAGCGAGTCGCGCTTGAACGCCCCGGACAGCTGCAGCGCCATCAGGAAGTCAGACGCTTTGCGCACGCCGCGGATCAAGTTGTTCTTCACATTGATGATCGTCGGCTTGCCGGCCCCCGCCGCGATGCCGATGTGGTCAAACCCCATCGCGAACGCCTCGTCGGCGTCGAGCGTGCCGCCGAAGCGGATGCCGCCGTAAACCCGAAAGGTCGGGCGACGCGCCAGGTTCAGGTGCAACGCGGTGAGGAAGCTCTTGTCCCAGCGGACGGTGATGCCGTACTCGGCCACGCCGCCGAAGCCCGACAGCCGCCTCTGGTCGAGCGGCGCCGCCAGCTCGTCCCAGCGCTCGACGGCGCGCGGCGGCCAGACGTCAGCGCCGATCAAATCAGCCGGCAACGGCTCGATCTTGAGCCCGTCGATCCCCACCACGCCAAACCCGGCGTTGAGCAGGTGCTGCGACAGCGTCGACCCCGCCGGCCCCATGCCGACGACCAATACGTTCTTACCGATGTACGGCCGCGCCACGGGTCGGGCCCGGTTGAGCGGGTTCCAGCGGGTGAGCAGGCCGTAGATCTCATAGCCCCAGCGCATCCCGAGCACGTCGGTGAGGACGCCCGTCTCGGCCTGCGGGATGTTGACCGGCTCCTGCTTCTGGAAGATGCAGGCCTTCATGCAATCGTTGCAGATGCGATGCCCGGTGCCGGGCAACATCGGGTTGTCGATGACCACCATCGCCAGCGCCGCGATCGAGTCGCCGTCGCGCCGCAGGACGTGCATCTCGCCGATCTTTTCTTTGAGCGGGCAGCCGCGCAGCGTGACGCCGATGGGGTTCTTCTTCACCCCGCCCTGCTTGTCGTGCATCCCCTTCGAGCAGGAGTCCTTCTCCCGCTCGTGGCAGTACATGCAGTAGTCGGACTCGGACGCCACCTCGCGGCGGGACATCCGCCCATCGGTGAGGCCGAAGCCGTCGCGCCGCCGCCGGTGCTCGGCGGGGCCTTCGGTGATGTTCGTCAGCTTCGGTTCCGGCCGCCGCAGCGGGACCAGATCTTCGAAGTCGATCGCGTGCGCGTGATGAAACGAGACCCAGCCCGCCACCGCCGCGCGCGCCGCCGGAACGAACCGGTGCACCGCGGCCCAGCGCTCCAGGAGATCGAGCTCTGGTTGCGACGCGCCCGCCTTCTCGTTCGCCAGCAGCGCGTCGATCACCGCCGCCAGCGTCAGCTCCTCGTCGCCGTCGACGACGAGATCGGGGAACGTCGCGCAGAGCTCGGAGACAGCCGTGCGCAGCTCCGTCGGATCGCCGGTCGGCAGCTTGTCCTCGGGGTAGCGCTTGCAGGCCCGCCGGACGATGAAGTGCTTCATCCGGAAGATCGCCGCCTCGCGCGCCGCGACGTCGAGCTGGGCCTGCCGCGCCGGCGTAACCTGGAACAGCCGCGCGATGAACGCCCCCAGCGGCCGCGCCACGTCGATCAGCAGCGCCGACTCCTGCGGCGCCGTCACCGTCGCGCCGGCGCGGTACTCCTCGAACCGCCCCGCCAGCCCGGCGTCGCCCGCCGACAGCTCGGCGCGGAACAGCGCATCGAGCGCAGCGAGCCGTTCGGGCTCGTAGAGATCTCCGTAGCGGAAGCCGTCGATGCCGAGCGCGAAGTTACGCGCAGGGTCGCGCGGCGCGCTTCCGGCGCCGCTTGCGAACGCGAATGGGTTGTCGTTCAGAGCGTCAGACTCTTACGTTACAGAACTGCTGATAGTCAATCAGCTCGATGTCTTCCGGCTTCTTACCGTCGCCGCAGACCGGGCAGGTCGGGTCGTGCGGGCGCTTGAACTCGCGAAACTTCATGGCCAGCGCGTCGAACACCAGCTGACGCCCGGCCAGCGTCTTTCCGATGCCGAGCAACACCTTGACCGCCTCGACCGCCTGCAGCGACCCGATCACGCCGCAAAGCATCCCCAGCACGCCCGCCTCCTGGCAGGAGGGGGCCATGTCCGGCGGCGGCGGCTCCGGGTAGAAGCAGCGGTAGCAGGGGCCGGCGAACGGCATGAACGTGGTGACCGTCCCGTCGAACCGGTAGATGCTGCCGTCGACCACCGGCTTCTTCAGCTTCAGGGCTGCGTCGTTGATCAGATAACGGGTCGGGAAGTTATCGACGCCGTCGACTATCAGGTCGTAGTCCTTGATGATGTCGAGGACGTTGTCCGAGTCGAGCCGCACCTTGTGCTGGATGACCTTCACGTCGGGGTTCAGCTTGGAGATGGCGATGGCCGCCGATTCGACCTTGGGCATCCCGATGCGATCGGTCGAATGGATGATCTGGCGCTGCAGGTTCGAGGCGTCGACCACGTCGTCGTCGACGAAGCCGATGGTGCCGACACCCGCCGCCGCCAGGTAGAGCCCCACCGGCGACCCGAGCCCGCCGGCGCCGAGCAGAAGCACCTTGGACTTGAGCAGCTTGATCTGCCCCGCTTCGCCCATCTCGGGGAGCATCGTGTGGCGCGCGTAGCGCAGGCTCTGCTCCTGCGTCATCACGTACGGCCGATCGAACGCCAGCCCGGCCCGCTTCCAGGCGGAGAACCCACCAGCCAGCGACTTCACGTTGGTGTAGCCGAGCTCGCCAAGCGCGCGCGCCGCCAGCGCCGACCGCGTCCCGCCCGCGCAGTAGAGGACGATCTCCGACGACTTCTCGGGAACCTGATCCTCGATCCGGAGCTCGAGAAACCCGCGCGGAATCCAGCGCGCGCCAGGGATCGACCCTTCGACCCACTCGTCCTTCTCGCGCACGTCGATCAGGATCGGTCCAGCGCCATTGCCGTCGCCCGTCTTGCCCTTCTGGGCCTCGACCGTCTTACGCAACGCCTCGACGTCGGTCTCGCGAATCTTCGACTTGACGTCCTTCAGCAGGTTCCCAAAGCTCATCTGGTTCTCGAACTCCTTCTCCGCTTTCTTCTTCGACTTCTGTCGCCTTCAGATGCCGCGCGGGCCGTCCGGTGACGGACCAGGAGGCGACCAAGAAGACGAAAAGAGGGCGTATTTTGCCCGATCACGCCCCAAAGAAAAAGGCCCGGTCCGATCTCTCGATCGGCCGGGCCTGAAGGTCAGACTGGCGGGTTGCTCAGTGGTAGAATTTGATATTCGTGATGTTCAGGGTTGCCATGCAGACATTGGCGCCACCGTCCGCAGCCGGCGGGATCGTGAACTGCCACTGAAGCCCGGTCAGCTGCTTCGGATCGAGCACCAGCGAGGGGCTGCCGCCCGCCGTCGCGATCCAGGGCTCCTTGATAGTCATCACGGTCGAAGTCGGAGCCGCCACTGTCGCCTGCGGCGAGTAGCACATCCCTGAGCCTAGAGTGCAGGTCCCCTTCGGGTCGCTGGACATGTCGTCGTGCGGCGCATCGTTGGCCGAGTACTGAATCGTACAGCCGGTGGTGCTGCCGCTCAGATCGTATTGCACGCCGGTAAACGCGCTGGCGTCGATGCAGGTGTTAAAGTAGACGACCGTGCCCACGTACTGCGCCGCGGAGGTCGAGGAGAAGTTCTCCGTAATGCTCAGCATGTCGCTGCCGAGCGTGTAGGTGGGCTTCGAGGTGCTCCCGTTGGGATAGGTGGCGATCCCCCCCATGATCTCGATGCCGGCGTCGCCCATGAAGTCAGCGATGAGGCCGCTGGTCGGCGCTGCCGGACAGGCAGCGACGCCGCCGGCCGCTCCGCCCGTGGCACTCGATCCGCCGGTTCCCGTCGAGCCACCTGTGTGGCTGCCGCCGGTGCCCGTCGAGCCGCCCGTGCCGGTGCCGCCGCTGCTGCTGCAGCCGGCAGAGCCGACCGTTGCCATGCCGAGGCCCACGAGACCCACAAAAGCCAACTTTCTGAAGTCCATCATGTTCGATTCTCCGATTAGTAAAAGAAGCAGGGGGTGGCGCCGGGTACCCAACGCCGCGGATGGCTTTTAGTGCCGATCGCGCAAGATGACTAGCCCAGCCGGTGATTTTTTGCAAATCCGGGCCGGAATTGTGGTTCGATGGCCCAGGGTTTGCCGTACCTTGACCCCGACGAACCGCCCGACGAACCGAATGGTTGGCAACCTCCAGGCAGCCGACTATACTTTGCACCGACAAGGAGAACCGATGTCTGTCGCAGCTACCGAGACCGAGACCAAGGAAGCCGGTGCCCCGACCTCGCAAGAGGACGCGCCGATGGTGTCACTGAGCGACAAGGCCGCCGAAAAGGTCAAGGAAATCCGCGGTGAAGAGAGCATCGAAGAGGGCTACGCTCTCCGCCTCAAGGTGCAGGGTGGTGGATGCTCGGGCTTCTCGTATGACCTCTACTTCGACCAGCCGGCCGAGGGCGATCGCCCGTTCGAACTCAAAGGGGTCAAGCTCATCTGTGACGAGATGAGCCTCATGTACCTCCTCGGAACCGAGATCGACTACGTCGAGGGTCTGCACGGCGCCGGGTTCAAGTTCAACAACCCGAACGTCAAGTCGACCTGCGGCTGCGGCAGCTCCTTCAGCACCTAGCGACGGTGCGGGTAGAGCCCGCCCGCGATCCGCTATAAGGGAAGCTAGTGGATCCCTATGAGCTGCTGACGCGCGAGCTTGGAAGCTCGCGCGTTCTTCGTACTCCGGAGGCCATCGAAACCTACGGTCGCGACGAGTCTGGGCGAGGTTTCTATCCGCCCGATGCAGCGGTGTTGTGCGAGTCGCGCGCTGAGATCGAGCTCGTGCTGCGCTTGGCCGCAGAGCACAAGATCCCGGTCACGCCGCGTGGAGCGGGAAGCGGGATGACCGGCGGCGCGCTGCCGGTGCGCGGAGGGATCGTCCTCTCGACCGAGCGGATGAAGAAGATCCTCGAGGTCAGCGTCGACGATCGCATTGCGGTCGTCGAGCCCGGCGTCATCAACGCCGACCTTCAAGCGGCGGCGGAAGCGCGGGATATGTTCTACGCGCCCGATCCAGCCAGCCTCGGCTTCTGCTCGATGGGCGGGAACGTCGCCGAAAACGCAGGCGGCCCGCGCGCCTTCAAGTACGGAGTGACGCGCGACTGGACGCTGGGCCTGACGGTGACGCTCATGGGCGGCGAGACGATGCGCCTCGGTCGCCGGACGCCCAAGGGCGTGACCGGCTACGACCTGACGGCACTGTTCGTCGGCAGCGAGGGAACCTTCGGCGTCACCAGCGAAATCACGGTGAAGCTGATCGGAAAACCCGATGGCGTGGGCACCTTCATCGCCGTCATGCCCGACGCGATCTCCGCCGGCCGCGCGGTCAGCGCAATCATCCGCAAAGGCTACCGCCCGCGCGCGCTGGAGCTGCTCGACAAGGCGGCCATCGACCACGTTCGCCCGAAGTCGGCTTTCACATTCCCCGCCGAAGCAGGCGCGATCGTCCTCGTCGAGCTCGATGGCGACCCCGACGGGATGGAAGGGGCCATCCTCCGCTGCGGCTCCGTCTGCGAGGACGAAGGTGCGCGCGAGGTGATCGTGGCGCGCGACGACGCCGATCGCGAGCGCCTCTGGCAGACGCGCCGGCTGGTCTCACGTTCGCTGCGAGAGGCACACGCCTTCAAGGTCTCCGAAGACATCGTCGTACCACCGGGATCGATCGCCGAGATGCTTCGCCGCTGCGACGCGATCGGCGGCCGGCAGGGACTGCTCATGGCGACCTTCGGCCACGCCGGCGACGGCAACCTGCACGTCAACGTCCTCACCGACGAGAACCACCGCGAGCCGTCGGTTGCGAAACGCATTGATGCCGCGCTCGCCGACATCTTCCGTGCCGCCCTCGATCTGGGCGGCACGCTCTCGGGCGAACACGGCATCGGAATCGCGAAAGCGAAGTACATGGCCTGGGAACAATCAGCCGAAGTGATCGACTGGCAGAAGCGCCTCAAGCGGCTGTGGGATCCGCAGGAGCTGCTCAACCCGGGCAAGATCTTCGCCGGGTAGCGACGCTGGCTCTCGCTGTCCAGGTGACGACCCCTACTTCACGTCGACGCCGTCTTCCTCTTTCAGGCGATCGATCTTCGACTGGCACTGGGACTTGATGTTGGCGCGCATGGCGGGGCTGTCGTCGTGCAGGGATTCGTCGAGGATCCCCGCGTAGGTCTTGCACTGCAGCCCGGCGGGGTCCTGTTTGCAGAAGTGGTTGCGGACGCGCTCGCAGGGGTTCCGACGGCTGTCGATCATGATGAGAACCAGCCAGACGGCGCCTGCCGCCAGGCTCCCCAGGCCGACGGCAGCCATCGCGCGAAAGCGCTTCTTGTACTGGTGTACGTCGATCTGAGCGGCTTCACGCCGGATCTGTTCCAGCTCTTCGGGCGTCTCGTCCATGGCGTCGTCCGCCCGATGTTATAACCGCCGCGCATGCGGCGCGCGAAACTGATCACCAAGGCGACCCGCCGGCCCACGCGCGGCAAGTGGCCGCCGGACCCCGCCCGCGTACGCTCCCTCGTCGACGGCCTCGAGGAGCTCTATCCCGACGTCGATTGTGAGCTCGACCGGGAGACGCCGTTCCAGCTGGTCTGCGCGACGATACTCTCGGCCCAGTGCACCGACGATCGAGTGAACAAGGTGACGCCCGAACTGTTCCGTCGCTTCCCCACCCCCGAGGCGATGGCGCGCGCGAAGCTGCCGACGCTGGAGAAAATCATCCGCTCGACCGGCTTCTACAAGCAGAAGGCCAAGAGCCTCAAAGGAACCGCAACGGGGATCGTGACCCGCTTTGGTGGCGAGATCCCGAAGACCATCGCCGAGCTGACCACCTTGCCGGGCGTCGCGCGCAAGACCGCCAACGTCGTGCTGGGGACCGCCTACGGGATCGCCGAGGGGGTCGTGGTCGACACGCACATCCAGCGCCTGGCGATGCGGCTCGGCCTCACCCGGTCGTCGGAGCCCAAAGGGATCGAGCAGGATCTGATGAAGGTGCTCCCGCAAGACAGCTGGATTCGCGCCGGCCACCAGGTCATCTGGCACGGGCGGCGGGTCTGCTTCGCGCGCAAGCCGAACTGCGCCGGCTGCACGCTGGCGCCGTTCTGCCCATCGGCCGGCCTCGAAGGTTAACGCGACGGCTGACCGCGGTCAGCGCCCGAAATACACTTCGTCGTAGGCGCAGGTGGCGTCTTTGTCGGCGGGCTGCGGGTAGTCGACCAGCTTCCCTTCGTAATTCCGCAGCGTCCACTTGTCGGGGCCGCGCGCGACGACGTAGTCGGGGCCGATCGACACCTTCCCCATGCCGCCCGGCGTGTCGATCACCAGGTGCGGGATCGCCAGCCCCGAGATGTGGCCACGCAGCTCCTGCATGAGCGCGATGCCGGTCTCGACGGACGTCCGCAGGTGCGAGGTGCCGGCGGCGACGTCGCCCTGAAAAAGGTAATACGGGCGGACGCGACAGCGCAGCAGCTCGGTGAAGAGCTTGCGCAGCACGCGCACCGACGAGTTCACGCCGCGGAGGAGCACCGTCTGGTTGCCCAGCGGGATCCCGGCGTCGGCCAGCTTCTCGCACGCGGCGCGCGCCAGCGGCGTCAGCTCCTTGGGGTGGTTGAAGTGCGTGTTGATGTAGAGCGGGTGGTACTTCTTGAGCATCGCGCAGAGCTCGTCGTCGATGCGCATCGGGAGCACGACCGGGACCCGCGTGCCGATCCGGACGATCTCGACGTGCGGGATCGCCCTCAGCGCCTTGATGATCTCCTCGAGACGCGCCGTCGACAGCGTCAGCGGATCGCCGCCCGAGATGAGCACGTCGCGGATGGCCGGCGTGCGCCGGATGTAGTCGAGCGCGCGGTCGAGATCGCCGCGCGAGATCGGTGACTCCTCGCGCCCGACCAGACGCCGCCGGTTGCAGTGCCGGCAGTAGATCGCGCAGCGATCGAGCGCCAGCAGGAGGCAGCGATCTGGGTAGCGGTGGAAGATTCCGGTCGCGGGCGAGTGGCTGTCTTCGCCCAGCGGGTCGACCAGATCGCCCGGCTCGTTCACCAACTCGCGCGCGCGCGGGATGACCTGGATGCGCACCGGGCAGGCGGGGTTGTCGCGATCGATCAACGAAAAGTAGTAGGGCGTCACGGCCACCCGGAACTGCCCTGGCGCCGCCTCCAGCCCGGCCGACTCCTCGTCGGTCAGCCGCATGAGCGCCGCAATCTCGTCCTTGCCGGTGATCCGGTGGCGCAGCTGCCAGCGCCAGTCGTCGAAGCCACCGCCCGTAGCTTCGTCGAGGATGGGGAGCGCGAAGCTCACGCGTCAGCTCCCGCGTCCAACTTTCCGGCCGCGCCGCCAGTCCCGCTGCCGCCCGTCCCGCTGCCGCCGCCGTTTCCACTCCCGCCGCCGGTCCCCTTGCCACCCGCTCCGCCCGGACC